>ENA-OPFG01000912-OPFG01000912.1-human-gut-metagenome-genome-assembly--contig:-NODE-912-length-17042-cov-2.589156_pt1 | contig 17042 bp, 10 predicted proteins | sample MGYA00241304_ERZ501542 | MGnify/ENA primary metagenome ERZ501542 (study PRJEB25962, sample SAMEA2042427) | human gut metagenome | biome: human gut; feature: human-associated habitat; material: faeces...
CAGGTTTCAGTGACAAGAGGTGCCGAATACCGATATGCGGATTATGGTTATGGAACTTATCTGACGTATCAGTATACCGTAAAATTCGGTAATGTGTCCGCCACAGCTTATTGTGTACAGCCGTCCAAACCGGGACCTGGCACAGGAACATATACAATCAATAAGGTTGGAGATGGTAAAGCACTGGCTAAAGTATGTTACTATGGCACAAAGGCTTCTGGCGATGATGGATTTTTTACAGAAGAAAATGGCTATGGAAACCTGAGTGCAGGAGCCAGATTTATTCTGGTACATCTTGCTGCGTCATATGCGAATGGCAGTTCAGATGCTTTTTCTGGTGCAAACGCTACTGCACAGAATCTTGCGAAAAAACTTTATAATTATTGTATTTCTCAGCCAGATATTCCGGATGTGGCAATGTCTTTTTCAGATGCGGATGTGACAGCTTATGTAGATGGCAACAGCCAGAGAACAAAGGAAATCATTTTTAAAGCAGATGAACTGCAGAGTATCACAATGAAACTTCCAAGTGGTGTGAAACTTCACAACGTGACAACCGGAAAGACAAGCAAAGCTGGTGAAGCAGTGGAAATCAGTGGTGGAACCAAGTTTTACTTATCTGCACCTCTTACACAGGTACAGGATGTCGCAGGAAGCTGGTCGGCAACGATGAAAGGCAGTGTAACAAAAGATTATTCTGCATATAAGATCAGTACCGGATCTGGTTCACAGGACCTGGCCCTGGTATTTGGTGAAGGTGTTGATGATGAGAAATATGTGGACTTCAAAGTAACCTGGGTGCAGCACGCAAGTGTGAAGGTGATTAAAAAAGATGCAAAAGCAGACGCAAAGCTGTCTGGTGCAGTGTTTGGTTTATACAGTGATGCAAACTGTACAAAGCTGATCACAAAGTTACCGGCAACCGATGCGAACGGGGAATCGTCCGTACAGATCATTAAGACACAGGACACTGTATATCTGAAAGAGATTACAGCTCCGACAGGATACCGTATCAATGCAACTGCCTACAATGTAAAACTGGAAGTCAGCAAAACAACGACTGTGACTGTTCCGGATGAAGAACAGATGGGACAGCTGACTGTTTATAAAGAAGGTCAGGTTCTGACAGGTGCAGATGTCACCGAGAATGGAACAACATTTAAGTATGAGAAACGCAGACAGAAAGGTGCGATTTATGATGTGTATGCCGGAGCAGATATTAAAACTGCTTATGGTGCCAAGGTTTACAGCAAGGGTGATCTGGTCAAAGAGAATCTGACAACAGACTCGAATGGGGCAGTCATTCTGAAAAACCTGCATCTTGGTACATATATCATCAAAGAAAAACAGGCTCCGACCGGATTTTATAATGCCGGGGAAGAAAAGTCAGTCACTCTTTCTTATGCAGGACAGAATGTAGATGTTGTTTTTTCTGAGACAACTTTTACGAATGACAGACAGAAAGCAGAAGTAGTTGTGACAAAGCAGGATAAGGATACAGAAAATCCTCTGGATGGAGGAATTTTTGGACTTTATGCAGCCAGTGACATTAAAAATGCAGATGGAACGGTTGTTGTAAAGAAAGGCACTCTGATTGAGAAAGTGACAACTGGAAATGATGGAACGGCGAAGTTTACCGCAGATCTGCCGCTGGGATTTTCCTATGATGTAAAGGAAGTACAGGCTCCGGAAGGCTATCTGAGAAATGCGGATGATGTCTATACGTTTACTTTTTCTTATACAAACGATAAGGAAGCGAAACTGACATTTAAGCATACCTTCAAAAACGAGCGTGTGACAGCAAAGATTTCCTTACAGAAGCAGGACAAAGAAACAAAGAAGGCTGTTCCACAGGGAGATGCTACTTTAGAAAAGGCAGTCTATGGACTATATGCCCGTGAGGATATTGTCCATCCGGATGGAGCAACTGGTGTGATCTACGAAGCGGGTGAGCAGGTTGCCACTCTTACAACAGATAAGAATGGACAGGCTTCTGTAGATGGATTATATCTTGGCAATTACTATGTAAAAGAGATTACTCCTCCAACGGGTTACCTGGCAGATGAAGAAGAACATGATCTGGTCTGCAACTATGAGGGTGATTTTGTAGCGGAAGTAAAACGTGACTGTCTGTCTCTGGAACAGGTAATGAAGCAGCCATTTGAAATCATCAAGGCAGCGAACAACGGAAAGACAGATGCCGATTTACTGAAAGGTGCAGGATTTACCGCTTATCTGGTATCTTCCCTGACAGTAAAAGAAGATGGCAGCTATGACTTTGGTTCTGCCAAGCCGGTAGTGATCGGAGAAAATGGTGCAACAGAGATCTTTACAGATGAGAAAGGGTATGCCCGCAGTATTGCGATTCCGTATGGAACTTACATCGTCCGTGAAACAACCACACCACATAATTACACTCCGGTCAATGATTTCATCGTACAGATTACAGAGAATCATCCGACTACACCGCAGGTATGGAGGGTGCTGCTTGACAAAGAGTTTGAAGCGAAGCTGAAGATCATCAAACAGGACGATGAGACAAAGAAAGCAGTCCTTCAGAAAAATACGGAGTTTAAGATTTTTAACCTGGATACAGAAAAGTATGTGGAGCAGGTAACAACGTATCCGACGACGGTAAAACACAAATCTTATTTTACAGATGAGCAGGGATACTTAATCCTTCCACAGAATCTGAAGATTGGACATTACCGTATTGAGGAAGTGAACGCACCTTATGGATATACGCTCAATGAGAATTACTATGAGGTAGATGTAGATTCCAATACAGCATATCAGATGGACGGAACTTCCGGCGATGTGATCATTGAGATCGCATACGAGAATCATCCGGTTAAGGGAGAACTGAACATCGTAAAACAGGGTGAGGTCTTAAATGGTTATAAAGATGACTTTACTTATCAGAAAGAAACTCTGGAGGGAGCAGTCTTTGAGGTATATGCTGCAGAGGATATCTATACAGCAGATTTCCAGAAAGATGATAATGGAAACCGTATCCTGGAGTATGCTTCTGGGGAACTGGTAGGAACTGTTACCACGGATAAGGATGGAAAGGCACAGATCGCTGACCTTCCACTTGGAACCTATAAGATTGTTGAAAAGACAGCACCAGAGGGATTTGTGTTAAATGAAGAAGCACAGACAGTAACATTTGAATACAAAGACCAGAAAACACCAGTTATTGAGCAGACAGCAACCTTTGAGAATGACCGCCAGAAAGTGGAAGTGTCCGTAGTCAAACAGGATGCAGAGACAAAAACGGTTGTGGCGGGTGCAGAGTTTGGTATCTATGCAAAAGAAGATATTTTGGCACATGAAGAAGTGATTGTAAAGGCAGATACCTTACTTGGAAAAGCAGTCAGTGGGGAAGATGGAAAGGCAGTATTTGACGTTGACCTTCCATTTAGTACTTACTATATCAAAGAACTTGCAGCTCCGGCAGGGTATGTCTCTTCTTTTGAGACTTTGGAAGTGACTGCCAAATATCAGGGACAGGATGTGAAAATGGTAGAGCTGGAATCTGTATTTAAGAACCAGCCGACAAAAGTAACCTTTACGAAGTCCGATATTACGACAGGCGTGGAACTTTCCGGGGCAACGCTTACGGTGCTTGATAAGGATGGAAATGTGGTAGATACATGGAAGTCTGTAAAGGGTGAGGAACACTTGATTGAAAGACTCACAGCCGGGGAGACATATACTCTTCGTGAAGAAATGGCTCCTTATGGCTATCTGATGGCGGAAGAAGTTTCCTTTACTGTGGACGATACTGCTGAAATCCAGAAGGTAGAGATGAAAGATGCAGTGCCAACCGGAACACTTATCATCAATAAAAAAGGTGAGTTCCTGGAGAAAATATCTGCACTGGATTCCATTGGCGGATGGATGAAGCATCTGTTTGAATATCTTTCCGGTTCCCTGAAAGACGTTACTTTTGAGGTTTATGCCTTAGAAGATATAAAAGCGGCGGATGGTGAGAGTGAAGATTACTACAAAAAGGATGCACTGGTAGCAACGATCACGACGGATGAAACAGGAGTGGCGAAACTGACAGACCTTCCTCTTGGCAAATACTGTGTCAAAGAGAAAGAGACAGCAAATGGATATGTCCTGGATGGAGAAGCTCGTGAAGTGGATCTGACTTACCGTGACCAGAATACCGCAGTTGTTACTTATTCTGCTGACTGGCAGAACAAACGCCAGAGAGCAGAAGTAAACGTGTTAAAGAAAGAAAAAGATTCCGACCGTGTACTGGAAGGGGCTGTATTTGCCCTGTGCAATAAAGAAAATATTGTCAATGCAAAGGGCGATGTGATCTTGAAAGCGGATACGGTTATTGAGGAGCAGGCTACGGATAAGGAAGGAAAACTGACCTTTACGGCAGATCTGCCACTTGGCTATACCTACTATGTGAAAGAAACTTCTCCGGCACCGGGATTTGCGACAACAGACCAGGTACAGGAATTTACTTTTGAATATGGTGGGGCAGATAAGGAAACACTGTCTTATGTGTTTACTTTTGAAGATGAGCCGACAACCGTAGAGTTTACCAAAACATCCCTGACAGACGGAAAGGAGATTGAGGGAGCAAAACTGAAAGTTACAGATGAGAGTGGAAACACTGTGGATGAATGGACTTCTGGTAAAGAACCACATATCATCAAAGAACTGACCGCTGGCAAGAAGTACACCATGACAGAAACACTTCCTGCGGACGGTTATGTGACAGCAGAGAGCATCACTTTTACGGTGGAAGATACCGGTGAAGTACAGAAAGTGGAAATGAAGGATGATGTGACAAAAGTGCAGATTTCCAAGACCGATATTTCCGGTAAGGAGCTGCCAGGAGCGAAACTGACGATCCTTGATAAAGATGGAAAGACCGTAGAAAGCTGGACATCTGAGAAAAAACCACACTACATTGAGATGCTTCCAATCGGGAAATATACCCTCCGTGAAGAAACTGCACCAGACGGTTATCTGGTTGCAGAAGATGTGAAGTTTACGGTCAAAGATACTGGAGAAATCCAGAAGGTTGTGATGAAGGATGAGGCGAAACCGGAGGAAACTCCAACAGAGACACCGACGGAAACACCAGAAACCACATCAACACCGGAGACGAAAACCACAGAAGAAACAAAGAAATCGACTTCACCAAAGACAGGAGATAATACTCCGATTCTGTTCTGGATTCTGCTTGCAGGGGCTGGAATGGCTGGTCTTGGTGGAACAGTGATTCTTCGCAAAAAGAAGAAATAAGAAAGCATAAGATTTCTTAGTAATGGATGAGGGCATTTATGGACACAGGATTCATAGATGCCCTCTTATAAAATTTCAAGAGAAGTGAAGGGAGAAAAGAAGATGACAAAAACAGTATTGATCGTTGCTGCAGCTGCAGTATTTCTGGTATATGGATTTGTCCTTTGGTGCTGTATCAAAGTGGGGGCGGAATCAGAAAAAGAATATATGAAACTGGCAGAAAAGAGAGGAAAGGAGCAGCAATGTGATAAATAAGGATAAGACAGCAGTGAGAGAAGAAAGGGCGTGGTGTGATTGCAGGATGAAGTGAATGAGAAAACAGTCTCACTTTGTATCCGCTGTGGCAAGGTCACTGCCAACCTGCTGAAATCTGCCATGGTAAAGGCTCTTGCAAAGATGGAGCAGGAGAAAAAGCAGCAGGGACAGAAAACGAACCAGAAACAGTCCCAGAAGGAAAAGGAGGATAAGACCTACAAGGGAAAACAGAGCCTTGATAAGCTGATGAAGCAGAATGTACAGCTGTCCAACATTGAGATCACAGATGGAAACATCAAGTCTTTTGAACAGGTAGCAAAGAAGTACAGCATTGATTTCAGTCTGAAAAAAGATGTGACTGCTGACCCGCCAAGATACTATGTGTTCTTTAAGGCAAGGGATGCCGATGTGATGACTGCCGCTTTTAAGGAATACACGGGCAAGTCTCTCAATAAGGACAAAAAACCATCCGTGAGGAAGAAGTTACAGCAGGCAATCACCAAATCGCTTGCAAAGCACAGAGAACTGGAGAAAACAAAAGGAAAGGAGAAGGAGCCGTCATTATGAGCAGATTACAGAAATTGCTTGGTGTAGGAAAAGGATACCTGGAGAGGTTACCGCCGGTGGATGTACATAAGCTGCTTCGGATTGTTCTGATGAATCTTCCGTATATCGTAATCTTTTATGTGGGAAATAAGCTGGCATGGTTATATCAATACTGTGTGGGTGATTCTATGATAGAAAGACTGATGGTACTGGTCTTAAATTTCCAGATGGCATTCAGCAGGATTCTTCCAAGTATGCATAAAAATGAATTGCTGGTTGGGATTACAGGAGCCGTGGCGGTGAAGCTCTTGGTCTATATGAAAGGGAAAAATGCCAAAAAGTTCCGGCAGGGAGTGGAGTATGGTTCGGCAAGATGGGGGACGGCAAAAGACATTGCACCCTTTATCGACCCGGTATTTGAGAACAATATCCTGCTGACTATGACGGAACGGCTGACCATGAATGGCAGACCAAAGAATCCGAAATTTGCGAGGAACAAGAACGTGATCGTGATTGGCGGATCTGGCTCAGGAAAGACACGTTTTTATGTAAAGCCCAACTTGATGCAGATGGGAAAATACATCAGTTATGTGGTCACGGACCCGAAAGGGACGATCATCATTGAGTGTGGAAAGATGCTGGTACGGCATGGATATAAAGTGAAAGTATTGAATACGATCAATTTTTCCAAGAGTATGCATTATAACCCCTTCCACTATATCCATTCAGAAAAGGATATTTTGAAACTGGTAAATACGATTATGGTAAACACAAAAGGGGAAGGCGAGAAGTCCAGTGAGGATTTCTGGACGAGTGCGACACGTTCGCAGGCGATAAAAAGGCTGCGCACAGTGTTGGTTTATTAAATCATAACCAGTCTGTGAACTGGTAATCCGATAGGTGGAATGATGGGGTAACGCCCTGAAACGTCTATCCTTGACGGACTTGCGTCAGCTGTAATGGTTGGGGTGAGAAGCTCCGTGACAACGACCGAGAGTAGTCGTAGGAATCTGCCAAAAGATTCTCGAAAACGCCCCAGAGGTGGGGTGCGCTACCTATAGGTCTAGGATCTATAAAATATCTATGATTAGAATGTTTACTTTGGCGAGTAAACTGACGAAAACTGCGAATGTACGGTTCTAAAAGAAGACCATATAGAAATGTATGGGTGCGTTAAAGCGCAGTCAGTGTGGTTCAGTAGAAATTCGCCCTACGAACGACCATGTTGTGTTACAGGCACATCCAAGCTGACAGGACTATAGCAGAGATCTAAGGATATATGTACAGATAGGATTATCGGAACGTGGAAAGGCACCAGATTCCATTAGGGGATAGCCTGACGAAGAAAATAAGCAGGTGAACTGGTGCTGAAAAGCCGTGATCGAACTTATGATGAGTTCTGCGAAAAAGAGGAACTCGGAGGAATGGTCACAAGTCGGTTGAAATAAACAGGCATTATTCAGTCTAATGATAAGGATTACGAGTAAGACCAAAAGGGTCACTTTCGAGAGGAGGTGATGCCTTATGCCAAAGAAAAGTAAAACATTATGTGTAGATGACCTGCGTCATGCGGAGTACTACGGAATGCAAGGTACTTTTGATGAACTATATCAAAAAAGTCAGAACGGTGAAGTATTTGAGAATCTTATGGATTTGATACTGAGCAGGGATAACATTTTACTTGCGTACCGAAACATCAAAGCGAACAAAGGCAGCTACACGGCAGGAACAGACAAAAAGAACATCACAGATATTGGGAGTCAAACTCCTGATGATGTGGTAAAAAGAGTGAGATTTATTGTTACGGGAAGCGAACACGGCTACAGACCAAAGCCTGTAAGACGGAAAGATATCCCGAAACCAAACGGAAAAACACGTCCGCTGGGAATCCCATGCATATGGGATAGGTTGATACAGCAATGTATCAAGCAGATCATGGAACCAATCTGCGAAGCAAAGTTCTGCAATAATAGTTATGGATTTCGTCCGAATAGATCCGTTGAACATGCCATTAACAGAACCTACACCATGCTTCAAATGATGAATCTTCATTATGTTATTGAGTTTGATATTAAAGGATTTTTCGATAACGTAAATCATAGCAAGTTAATCAGACAGATATGGTCGCTGGGTATCCATGATAAAACGCTGATTTTTATTATCAAGCGAATACTAACAGCTCCAATTAAAATGCCCGATAATACAACGGTACTGCCCAACAAGGGTACACCACAGGGAGGAATTATCTCACCACTACTGGCAAACATCGTTCTAAATGAATTGGATTGGTGGATAGCTAGTCAATGGGAGGAAAATCCGATTGCTATAAGCAGAGGGCGAGAAAGAATAATCGGAAAAACTAAAGTTTTTGATAAAAGCCATGGTTATAGGATTATGAAAAACACAGAAATGAAAGAAATGCATATCATTCGGTATGCGGATGATTTTAGGATTTTCTGTAGAACGAAAGAGGACGCAGTCAGGACAAAAGAAGCGGTTACGGCGTGGATTGAAGAGAGGTTGAAATTAGAGGTGTCCCCTGAGAAAACAAGGATTGTGAACACCAGAAAACGGTGGTCAGAGTTTCTTGGATTCAAAATAAGGGTAAGGCTGAAGCATCATAAATATGTGGTGCAGTCGGCAATCTGTGACAAAAAGGTTAAAATTGAAAGAGCAAAGCTAGTGGAACAAGCGAAAAACATCGCAAAACCCCGAGAGAAAAAAAGTTGTTTATCAGAAATTCAGCTATATAACTCTATGGTGTTAGGCATACAGAATTACTATCAGCTTGCCACCTGTATCAGTATTGATTGCAGAGAATTCCATAGGCGAGTAATGACAGTTTTGACGAACAGGTTAAATACAGAAACAGGAAGTATGCTAAAACGTGAGGGTGGAACTATCACCCAAGCAGAAAAGGAAAGATTCGGACAGTCAAAAATGATTCGATATGTTTCAGGAATTGACCAGATGATCTATCCGATTGCATTCATCAAAAATAAAATACCGATGGCGAAGCGATCAATCGTTTGTAGTTATACAAAAGAAGGTCGTGCTCCGATTCATACAGAACTTAACCTTAATCAGTATGTTCTGAAAGGACTGAGAGAAAAAATATCCGTTGGTCATAGCACAGAATACCATGACAGTAAAATATCTTTATTTTCTGCTCAAAAGGGAAAATGTGCAATCAGTGGAGAAGAATTCGCAGATGCGGAACATGTAGCTGTATGGCTCAAAGTACCAAGAGCACTTGGTGGATTTGAAAGATATAAAAACATGGTTCTGATTCACAAAAAATATCTGATTCTGTTACAAGAACTGCCCCAAGCAGTAATAAAAGACCTGATAAAAACACTCAATATCACAAAAAAGATGCTCGTGAAAATCAATAGTCTGCGAGAGCAGGCGAACCTGTCAGCAATAATATAAAACTTAAATTTGGTGACTGATTAAATGTCTCGTGAAGACAATCGATGGAGCGCCGGATGCGGTGAAAGTCGCATGTCCGGTGTGAAGTGGGGGAAAAGGTGGAGATAATATCAAAACCTTACCTATCACTATAAGCAGAGAGACTTCTGTACTGTGCCCTGATCGGCTATATCTGGTATGAAGCACCGGAAGAAGAACAGAACTTTGCGACCCTGCTTGAGTTTATCAACGCTTCCGAAACAAGGGAAGATGATGAGACATTTAAAAATGCAGTAGATATGCTGTTTGAGGAACTGGAAAAGGAAGAACCGGAGCATTTTGCAGTACGTCAGTATAAGAAATATAAGCTGGCGGCAGGAAAGACAGCAAAGAGTATTTTGATTTCCTGTGGTGCAAGGCTTGCACCGTTCGACATTGCAGAGCTTCGTGAGATCATGAGCTATGATGAGATGGAACTGGATATGGTAGGTGACCAGAGGACAGCACTGTTTATTATCATTTCCGATACGGATGATACCTTTAACTTTGTTGTGGCGATGATGTACAGCCAGTTATTCAACCTGTTATGTGACAGGGCAGACGATGTACATCATGGCAGACTGCCATATCACGTCAGAATCCTCTGTGACGAGTTCGCAAATATCGGTCAGATTCCAAAGTTTGACAAGCTGATCGCAACCATCCGTAGCAGGGAAATCTCTGCATCCATTATCCTCCAGTCGCAGTCCCAGTTAAAGACGATCTACAAAGATGCAGCTGAGACAATCCTAGGCAACTGCGATACGATGTTATTCCTTGGCGGTAAGGAAAGTTCGACCTTAAAGGAGATTTCCGAGACGCTGGGAAAAGAAACGATTGATTTATATAACACTTCGGACACCCGTGGACAGAGCCGTTCTTACGGGATGAACTATCAGAAAACAGGAAAGGAATTGATGAGCCGGGACGAACTTGCGGTCATGGATGGCAGCAAATGTATCTTGCAGCTTCGGGGTGTAAGACCATTTTTCAGTGACAAGTTCGATATTACCAGACACAAACGGTATAAGGAGCTGTCAGACTACGATAAGAAAAATGAGTTTGATGTGGAAGCGTATATGCGGCATCGGATGGAAGTGAAACTGACGAGGACACAGGAATTTGACCTGTATGAGTTTTCGGAAGAGAGTCTGGCAGAAGAATTAAATACAGAAAACAAGGAAGCAGAGCATGTGAAAGATTCAGACACATAGCTCTTTTTTCTTTACCCTTTTGGGAGGTGATGGATTTGAGAGATCATGAAAGGCCGCCCGTAAGGGCAGAGCCGGAAAAGACTTCTTAAAGATAGAAACCAGAGAAATACAGAGATTTGAAAGGAGACAACGAATATGGCGTTTTATAATCAGGCAATCAATATTTTACAGACACTTGTGGTGGCGATTGGAGCCGGACTTGCAGTATGGGGTGTTATCAACCTGTTAGAAGGATATGGAAACGACAACCCAGGTGCAAAGTCCCAGGGGATCAAGCAGCTGATGGCAGGAGGCGGTGTCGTTCTGATCGGCACCCAGCTGGTACCGTTACTGTCCGGATTGTTCAGCTGAGAGAAGCAGGAGGGAGATGACTCATGGATCGGATATTTGAAGCGATTGAAGAATGGATGAGGAATCTTCTGACAGGCATGGTAAGTTCCAACCTGACAACAATGTATACCGATGTCAATGAAAAGACCGGTCAGATTGCTGCTCAGGTTGGGCAGACACCGCAGGGCTGGAATGGCAGCATTTACAGCATGATACAGAATCTTTCCGAGTCGGTTGCCGGTATGATTATCACATTTGTACTTTGTTATGAGCTGATCTCCATGTTGACGGAAAAGAACAACATGCACGACATCGACACCTGGATGTTCTTTAAATACTTTTTCAAGATGTGGGTGGCAGTCTGGATTGTCAGCCATACCTTTACGATCACGATGGCGGTATTTGATGTCGGGCAGTCCGTAGTCAGCCGGGCAGCTGGGGTTATCAGTTCTGATACAGCGATCAATATAGATACGATGATCTCTACGATGGAGACAGCGATGGAATCGATGGAGATTGGTGAACTTGTCATACTGGCACTGGAAACGATGCTTGTAAGCCTGTGTATGAAGATTATCTCAGTCTTTATTACAGTGATTTTGTATGGACGTATGATTGAAATTTATCTCTATTCGTCCGTTGGAGCGATCCCGTTTGCAACCATGTCCAACCGGGAATGGGGGCAGATCGGGAACAACTATCTTCGTGGATTGTTTGCACTGGCATTCCAGGGATTTTTTATGATGGTCTGCGTGGGAATCTATGCGGTCCTGGTCGCAAACATCCAGATGTCAGATAACATACATTCTGCATTGTTCGGCGTGATGGCATACACGGTGATCCTGTGTTTCAGTCTGATGAAAACAGGAAACTTTGCCCGCAGTATCTTTAACGCCCACTAAGAAAGGAGGAACTGGCAATGGCATTTGTATCTGTGCCTAAAGACTTAACCAAGGTCAAGAATAAGATCATTTTCAACCTGACGAAACGGCAGCTGATCTGCTTTGGGATTGCGGCGGCAGTAGGGCTTCCGTTTTATTTCTTAAGCAGGGGAATCATTGGTTCCAGTAACGCAGCGACCGGGATGTGCCTTCTTATGCTTCCGGCATTTTTGTTTGCCATGTATGAGAAGGATGGACTTCCGTTAGAAAAGGTCTTAAAAAACATGATCACCGTAAAATTTATCCGTCCTCCGGTACGCAAGTACCAGATGGAAAATATGTACGAGAAAAAGTATACCGTGGTCAGAAAGAAGAAAGGGGGAACGAAGGGTGTTAAAAAGAAAAAACGATAGACAGCCGCCACAGAGCTTAGATGAATTATATCCGGATGATTACTGGCTGGATGAGGAGGATGGAGAAGAAGAACTTTCAGACCCCGCAATGAAAAAGAAATCAGTAAGCGGCAGACTGCACGATGAGCCAATGGTGACAGGGTATGAAGCACTGGAACGCCAAAGAGGTGTCCGCAGACCGAACCGGAAACTGACACGCAGGGAAAAGAAAGCCCTCAAAAGGGCACAGAAATATGAAGAAAAACTGCATAAGGAACATGAAAAAGCGGATAAGAAAAATGCGAAAAAGGAAGCAAAACTGGCAGCCAAAGCAGAAAAGCAGGCAGTGCGTGACGCAAAGAAAAATGCGAAGAAGAAAAAGAACAGACCTGCCGCAGCACCGCCGGGGCAGCGTCCGGCAGGAAAAGCGGTTTCTGGAACGAAAAGCAGTGGAACAGGAAAGAAAACATCGGATAGTGCCAGGGATAAGAGGATCACTGCACAGCAGTCGATTCCATACCATGAGATGGGAAGGGACGGTATCTGTCGGGTGCAGGACAAGTTTTATTCCAAGACGATCCGTTTTTATGACATCAACTATCAGCTGGCACAGAATGAAGATAAGAACGCCATCTTTGAAAACTGGTGTGATTTCCTGAATTACTTTGACAGCACAATTCATTTTCAGCTGTCCTTTATCAACCAGCACAGCAACATGGCAGAGTATGAGAAAGTCATCCATATCAATCCGCAGGAAGATGAATTTGATGACCTGCGTATGGAGTTTGCCCAGATGCTTAATAATCAGTTGGCAAAAGGAAATAACGGGCTGATGCGTACCAAATATATCACATTTGGGATTGAAGCGGAGAATATCCGGGAAGCACGACCAAAACTGGAACGTATCGAGTCGGATATTCTGAACAATTTTAAGATTCTTGGGGTATCTGCTTATCCGCTGAATGGGGAGGAACGGTTACAGATCATGTATGAAACCTTTAACCAGGACAGCAAAGTTCCGTTCCATTTCTCTTATGATGATGTGCTTCGGACAGGGCTTAGTACCAAGGATTATGTCGCACCGACCAGTTTTGTATTTAAGAGTGGAAAAGATTTTGAGATGGGCGGCACGATGGGAGCTGTTTCCTATTTACAGATCCTTGCACCGGAACTTACCGACAAGATGCTGGCAGAGTTTTTGGAGATGGACAGCAACCTGATGGTGAATTTCCATATCCAGTCCATCGACCAGATGAAGGCAATCAAGCTGGTAAAAAGCAAGGTGACGGATATTAACCGTATGAAGATCGAGGAACAGAAAAAAGCAGTCCGGGCAGGCTATGACATGGACATTATCCCTTCGGACTTAAATACATACGGTGGGGAAGCAAAAAGGCTTCTGGAAGATCTGCAGTCCAGAAATGAGCGAATGTTCCTTGTAACAGCATTGTTCTTAAATACTGCACCGACCAGACAGGAACTGGAAAATGTGGTGTTCCAGACTGCCGGTATCGCACAGAAATATAACTGTGCATTGAAACGGCTGGATTACCAGCAGGAGACGGGACTGATGAGCTGCCTGCCGCTTGCGGTGAATTTTGTACCGATCAAACGGGCACTGACAACGACATCCACGGCAATTTTTGTCCCGTTTACCACACAGGAATTATTTATGGCTGGGGAATCTATTTATTATGGATTAAATGCCCTGTCCAATAACCTTATCATGGCAGACAGGAAGAAACTGAAGAACCCGAACGGACTGATTCTTGGTACACCGGGTTCCGGTAAGTCGTTTGCGGCAAAACGAGAGATTGCAAATGCATTTATCGTGACGAAAGATGACATTATCGTCTGTGACCCGGAGGGGGAGTATTATCCGTTAGTCCGGGCATTTCATGGACAGGTGATCCGTATTTCCCCGACCAGCCACGATTATATCAATCCGATGGATATTAACCTGGATTACGCTGACGATGATGACCCGCTTTCCTTAAAATCGGACTTCATCCTGTCTCTTTGTGAGCTGGTAGTAGGCGGAAAGAACGGACTGGAGCCGGTTGAAAAGACCGTCATTGACCGATGCGTAAGGCTGGTCTATCAGGATTTCCTTTCTGACCCGGTACCGGAAAAAATGCCGATCTTAGAGGATTTATATAATCTTCTCCGTAATCAGAAAGAGCAGGAAGCACAGCGTCTGGCAACGGCACTGGAGATTTATGTCAATGGTTCCTTAAAAGTGTTTAACCATAGAACCAACGTGGAACTGAGTAACCGTATCGTATGTTTTGACATTAAGGATCTGGGAAAACAGCTGAAAAAACTGGGTATGCTGATCGTGCAGGACCAGGTGTGGAACAGGGTAACGGTCAACCGTTCTGCGAATAAGAGTACCAGATATTACATTGATGAGTTCCATCTGCTCTTAAAAGAGGAGCAGACGGCAGCATACAGTGTGGAGATCTGGAAGCGTTTCCGTAAATGGGGTGGTATCCCTACGGGTATCACACAGAACGTAAAAGACCTGTTAGCCAGCCGGGAGATTGAGAACATCTTTGAAAACTCGGACTTTATCCTGATGCTCAACCAGGCATCTGGTGACAGACAGATCCTTGCAAAACAGCTCAACATTTCCCCTCACCAGCTTTCTTATGTAACGAACAGCGGGGAAGGTGAGGGACTGGTCTTTTATGGCAGCACCATTATCCCGTTCAAGGATAAGTTTGATAATTCCCTGATGCTGTATGCCCTGATGACTTCTAAGCCGGATGAGGTGGAAAAGCGTAAGAAACTTGGTATCGGAGAACGGGACGATTAAAGAAATAAACGAAACAAAATAAAACAGAGTAGAGGATGAGCCGGAGGAATACTTCCGGCAATTTTTCTGCCCGGAAATCATGGAGGATTACAAGATGGAAGATTACAGAAACATGGAGAGATGCAGCGGCGAACCTTGCTGCATATTTGCAGAAAGAATCTGTGCAGACAATGAAAAGGAGATTTTGAAAATGGAAAAGGACACAAAGGAAAAAGTGACGGCTGATGAAATGATGGATGACCTTATCTATCTGGCGGAACTGATTGATTTCATGGGAATTACATCTTGTCTGGCTGTAAGGGGAACTTTAAGTGAGCGAATGACAGACAAGCTGACGGATTCCATTGCAGGGATGGCAGATGAAGTGTTGGAGAAATGGGAGGACTATCAGGATAAGACAGAATAACTGGGACAAAGCAGTAAAGGGGATGGTCAAAGTTGCAGGAGCATGAGTATAAGGCGAGAGATAAAACCGTCCAGAAAATGAGCCGGGATGGACTGCGGGAAGAAAACCTCCGGAACAAGGAAGAAAAAAGGATCACCGGGCGGGATACGGATACCGAGATTTCCCGCAGTGAGAAGAAAGAGGAACTGGATTTTAGTAAACGCAGACATGAACGGCTGAAAGAAGAACGGGAGATGGAACAGCCGGAGCAGAGTTCCAGAAAACCCAGATATAGTAGGGAACATGCAGATATATTGGATGATGAACAAGATATAGCAACTGATGCGGATGTAGAAGAGGGGCTTACAGACGATAGCAGCGAGAACCCCAAATCTGCCTTTCGTACAGAGAGTATCCGTGGACAGCCAAGAGGGGAACGGGCATATCTGGAGACAGTTGCAGACAGCCGGGATCTTCGGAAGAAAAAGATGGTCAGGGATTATGCTGCAAAGGAAAGAAGGAAGGAAAAGGAGACTTCCAGAGAAGAAAAAGCAGCCAAAAGAGAATCTGCCCGTTACCGGGAAACTTCCGAAGTGATGGAAGATTCCCTGGATAAGTTCCACGAGGAGATCAAAGACAAGTCCAAAAGGGAACGGGTGCTGAAGGAACAGCGGAAAAAAGTTTCCCGTCTGTCTTTTGGTGATGAGGGTGACGGCATGGTACATGGTGCCGGGATCGGTATCCGGAATCCGGCATCGGCAGTCAAAGATGCGGCAGTCACAGCAGCACACTGGAAAACGCACGAAGAAGAGGATGAAAATGCGGCAGTGGAAGGGGCACACCGGGCAGAGCTTGTCGGGGAAAGCCTTGCAAGGAAATCCATCTACATGCGGGAACGGCTGAAAGGGCGAAGGGAAGAATCCCGGAGATTAAAAGAAAGCGTCCTGGATGAAGCAGAAAGGAGCAGGCTGATATTTGAGACTGCCTATGGAAATGAAGCGAAGGACGCAGTGAAAAGAGAAGCAGAGAAGAAAAAGAAATCTGCCCTGCAGAAACTCTTTCAGAAGAAGCGTTACCAGAAGCAGTATCAGGCAGCCAGACAGAGTAAAAAAGTAAAGGATGCAGCGATCACTTCCGCACAGAAGTTTACGGAAAAAGCGAAAGATGCCGTCAAGATGGTGGCGGCACAGAACCGGGGGATTTTTGCCACGGTAGCTGTCTTTGCTCTGATCTTTGTGCTGATCGCAGCCAGTTTTACCAGCTGTACGGCATCTTTGCAGGGAGCTTCTTCAGCAATCATCTCTACCAGCTATTCCAGTACGGATGAAGATATTTATGCCGCTGAAAATGCTTACCGTGCCTTGGAAGAAGCACTGAATACACAGATCAATCAGATGGAATCCACCCATCCGGATTATGACGAATACCGGTACCAGATTGATGAGATCGGTCATAACCCATATCAGTTGATCTCTTATCTTACGGTAAAATACG
>ENA-OPFG01000918-OPFG01000918.1-human-gut-metagenome-genome-assembly--contig:-NODE-918-length-16964-cov-2.007038_pt1 | contig 16964 bp, 29 predicted proteins | sample MGYA00241304_ERZ501542 | MGnify/ENA primary metagenome ERZ501542 (study PRJEB25962, sample SAMEA2042427) | human gut metagenome | biome: human gut; feature: human-associated habitat; material: faeces...
CTTACTTAGAAAATTCTTGAATGATTCTTTTTCCTGGTCAAAAGTCTTGTTAGTTGATACATTACTAAAATAATTGGCTAGGAATATCTTATAAGGATATGCTCGTCCATTATTAATATCATCCATATTAGCCTTGTATAAATGATATAAAGGATTGCTTTCGTCCGTGCAAACTATATTTATAAAATAATCATCAAATTCTTTCTCGATTTTTGAAGCGATATATTCTAAACCATTCGGTTCGTTTTCACGTATCATTTGACCAAATCTAGCTAAGTTTTTATCGTATTGTTCAAATGTATATTTAAGTAGACCTTTCCAATCTGGTGTGTCAAGATATCTCCTACTTATACCAGAACCAATAAATGCTACAGGACGTTTATTAAAATTTTTAAATAATTGAACTAGTTCATGTTTAATTTTATCTTCCATATTATATTTCCTCCTTATTCCAGTATTTAACCTTAAATACCTCAATTGCATCATTAATAAGCTGCTCATACACATTGTACTTGTCAGCAATTTCCCAGGCTTGGAGTCCGTTCTCCAGGTCTTTTTTTATGCCCTCAGGATTAAGCCCAGCTTCAAGAACTTGGTGCTTCATCGCTTTGTATTCGCAAGATCGCCTGCGTTTAGAAGTAGAAGAGAACTTATAGAAGGTATCAGTATCAATGTGTGCCTTCTCATGACCCAATATGTAGCCGTACTCAAGAGGCTTGTATTCTCTATTGTCTAGGATTATTCCTGTTATGTTATTTGTTTTAATTGTGACTGCATCAAAGCTACGTTCGGTTAGGTCCTCTTTGAACACCAATACGTTGTCATCTTGCAGCTTTTGCTCGATTTTCTCAAGATATGTCATACTACCACTCCCTTAATTGAGAAAAATAAAAGCCCATATGTAGAAGAAGGGGCTTGGTTAGTGGTGGGAGTCGTTAGGGTCTAACATTCTTTTGGCCATTTGTAGAATGAATTTCTTATCGGCTTCTGATAGCTTGTCAATGGTACTATGAAGAGCGAAAGAAACATCATTAGGATCAACAGAAGTATTGCGTGCAGGATTTTTACGGATGTCAGTATTGCCTAGAAGGTAGTCTGATGAAACGTCAAAAAAAGACGCTATGCCTTCGACAACCTCAGCTTTTGGCCTATGAACACCACTTAAATTTCGTGACAATGTAGCTTGTGTAATTCCTAGTGCTTCAGCTAACTCAGCTTGAGTAATTTTTTTCTCAACCATCAATTCTTTAATTCTATTTCTTAATACATTATCCATAAAAATCACCACCTTTTTATACGATTATTATAACAAAAATTAAAAATAATGTAAATTTTTATACGAATTTTATAACAAATGTGTTGACATATACGAAATTGTATGATATTTTATAGTCGTGATATACGAAAACGTATAAAAGGAGTCGTTAAAAATGAGAGAAGTATGGATTACATTTAAAGAATTAGTTGACTTAACTGTTTGTGTCAATCATCAAGCAATAGCGGAACTTAATGTTGAATTCTTTGAGATTTCACCAAATAAAGAAGGTAAGCTAGTGATGAGTGCTGGTAGATTCATTGGAAAAGAAATGTTCAAAAGAGAATGCTATACTTGCTTTACATCCGAGCCATTTGACCATTTCACTTACCACGAAGAAGCTCAGACTATTAATCTTGAGATGTACTAGGAGGTAGCTATGTTTGAAGTTGTATTGTTCTTAGGCCTTGGATTGCTAGTCAGTCTATTTGCTCTAATTAAATAATTTAGCCGGCACTTGAGTACTGTTTCTCTCTAATTTTTGCTCAAGACAAATAAACAAATTCGTTCGGCTTTAATTCAATGAAAGGAGAAAAAGAAGATGGAACAGGATTTATTCGATATTGAAACTGCAGCCTATGATATGGCAGTGGATGCAGCAAGCGAAGAAGTGAAGCAAAACAAAAAAGCCATCTGGAATGTGGCTAGAACTAAAGGAGGTGGAATAAATGGAAAAGTATTCAAATGAAGAATCTCATGCATTACAAAACGTTGGAATTACTTTATTGGATGGATGTATAAGAGATTTAAACATTAAAGTTTCTAAAACAAAAAAAGTTAAAATCATTCAGCAATATTTACTTACAGCTTATTATATGCTCGAGGGGGTTTTAAACGAAAATTGTGGCTGTGATGCAACTCATTCATATAGTTGTGCAAACGCAGAACTAGAAGAAGCAATTAAGGCACAATTAGAACTTGAAGAATCTATGTCAGAAGCAATTAAAGGACTCCTTGAAAAGGTTGGAATAAAAAAATAAGGAGCTTATTGCTCCTCGATGGTTTGTTTCACATATTTTAGGAAACCTTTGCCTTCTTTAGTGAAACGGTATAGAAGTCTTCCGTTTGGTTCATTTGGAACAACTTCTATATACTTGGCATCAGCAAAAACCATTGCTATACATCTTAGTATTTTATTTGCTTTTTCTTTATGAGAAGCTTCATAAATCCAATATATGTCACTATATTGAAATTCAGTACTGGCAGCTAATTTGTCAAGGTGATTAAGAATGTCGGTTAATTGATCCATATAATAGCCTCCTTTCTAGGTTGGTACCGGTAATACCACCTATAGGCTATTATAACATAAAAAAATAAATCTAAGGAGGAATAAGAAATGATAATGATTGTATCGCTTTTAGGTTTAGAAATGCGAATAAACCTCGCTTCTATAACCAAACAATGGATTAAGGATTTTGTGGAAACAGGAACGGTTGAGGTGAAGGGCTATGAAAGGAAACGCTAGTTTTTGGATTAGCTTGCTATGTTTAGCTACATCGCTATTCGTATTTACAGTAGCATTGATTCATTTAATAACAGGTAAGCTAAGCTGGGTTCATAACTCAAACATTTGTATCGTACTAGCTAGCTTAACAATATTAACGTGTATGATTCAATTAATTTTAGGAAGGAGAAAAAAAGATGTGGATTAGAAGTCAAGATAAGAAAATGTTAGTGGATGCAAGTTATATTGAAGTGTGCCAAGGAGCAAAATGTGTTTATTGGGAGATTATAAACCAACATGCTGTTTCATTAGGTGAGTATGACACCGAATCTGATGCAATGAAAGTAATGGATATGATTCAGGACGGACTTCCTTATGATAGAACATGGATATTTCAAATGCCAGCTAGGGAAGAATTGCATCCTAAAATAGAACACAAAAGAGTACCCGATTTAGGAAAATATACTTTGGAGGATTTTAAATAATGAAAGAATTAAAAGTAAGAATTACGTTCAAACAAGGAATACTTGGATCACTAACAGGAGATAAGGATGTTTATAAGAACTTCATCGCAAGTAAGTCTCCAGATGCTTCAACACTAGAGGAAGAAGTAGCTAATCTAGGTGAAGAAGCTGTAATCGAAAAAGGAAAGACTATTTTCCCTAAATATGAAGGGAAGCCATTTATCTATGACTATCAAATTAGAGGCTTCTTTAAGAGTGCTTGTAGTGCTTTAAAACAAGTTGAAAAGACTAAGTCAAGTAAGATTAAGGGTTACAAGAAAAAGGTTGATTTAACGATTTTTGTAAATGATAGAATGAACTTTATTGAGAACTACAATGAAATAACTGAATGTCAAAGGCCTTTAAGATGCAGTACAATGCAAGGCGAAAGAGTATCTATTGCAATAAGTGAGGAAATACCTGCAGGAGCAACGGTCAACTTTACAGTGAGGTGCTTAATTGATGATGATATTGAACTAGTTAAGGAATGGCTTGATTACGGTCAATACAATGGATTAGGTCAATGGAGAAATTCAAGCAAAGGATCATTCTACTACGAGATACTTGATAAGGACGGAAAAGTCTTAGAAGGCAATTTACCTAAGTAATGGAAAAGCGAGGAAATGCTTTGCTTAGCTAAGGAATTGTAAAGAAACGTTAAGGTGTAGGCAAAGTTTTGATGGGTGATGTGATGTGCTGGTGTTGTTTTGAGCGGTATAGTGGAGTAATGGTATGGTGAAGAAAGGAAATGCCTAGTGCTAGAAAAGTACTGATAAGTGTTGTTTTGGTAAAGTTATGTAAGATAGGGCAATGTGAAGTAATGGTGAAGTGAGGTTAAGTTAGGTTAAGGCATGGTTTAGTTAAGTAATGTCATGGAAGTGTAAAGTCTTGCTGTGGCAAAGCGATACAAGGTTATGTAGTGGAAGGTATTGGAAAAGAATAATGATTATGCGGTTAGGCATTAGAGGTGAGAAGATGGAACTATTAGAAATGTTAGAAAACATTGAGATTGCATACCATGATTTAGTAATTAAATACTACTATGCATCGAAAATTGATAAAGACAAAAGAAAAGAATTATATTATCGATGTGAGGACGAATTTAAGACACTTAAGAGAGCAGTTGATAGGGCTGAAAACCTTGAAGAGACATTTAGATATTCGTCAGGAAAGCTTTCAAAGGCAACCAAAATATATTCTGATTTAGAAGGCAAAATGAAAGAATATAAAATAATCGGAATAAATTTCCCTGAAAGGAAAATATATTTTTGGATGGATTTTGCACCAATGTATGTAGAATTTGATAACTACAAAGAGATTTGGTGGCTTAAAGAAGACAAGAGCGAATAGGAGGTGAAAGAATGAGCGTAAATGAGAGAATTAAGCAATACTTAGAGGAGCACGGGATTAAGCAAGCGTTCTTGGTTAAGAAGACGGGCATTCCTAAAGAGAAGATGTCTTTAATTATTAATAAGAACCGAAAGTTAACTGCTGAGGAGCTGGGAACAATAGCTAATGCTCTTGGAGTAGATGCTAATATTTTTTTAGAATAGATTATACGTTTTCGTATTGGTGAAACAAAGTAAATATAAATAAAGCATAATTAGGAGGATTTGAAATGAATTACAAAGAAGAAGATAAGGCACTAATTAAAAGTGCTGGTTATATATACTATGACTTCACGGAAGAGAAGGTGCGTAAGATTATTGCTAAGAAGATAGAAGAAGTTACCAATAATGAATGGAGAACGCTTATACAAATGCTATATCCAAACAAAATGGTAGGAAGTGGGCTTATTGATAGTGTATTGATTTTTACTATAAGTCAAAAAACACATAGAAGAGTTGACCCACCATTAAGAGCGTATAGAGACGTGCGAGACAATAGAGGTAAGGAAGGCAGCTTACTTAATCAAATTTACAATGCCTTAAAGAAAGCAGGACTTGAAGATGCTATACACGAGTCTTGGAAAAAGTATTGTTTGGAGGTAGAACTATGAATGAAAATGTAAAAAAAGTATTTGATATGCTAGGTGTTAAACCTAATGAGAAATTTAATGTTATGTCTAAGGGAAAAGTTGATTCTGAGGTACTCCGTATTGATACTAGATTAAGAGTATTAACTGATACATCTAATATAGTAGCAGAAGCATTGAGGTATCTCTTAACTGGTGAGTGGCAAATTGTTAAGCTACCCAAGAAAAAGAAACTTCGTGATTGGACTATAGATGATTTAAAAAAATGGACAAATGTAAATTGTAGAGAGCTTACTTGTGATGGTTGTCTATTTAGAAATGTTTTTTGTAGTACTTATGGTATAAGAGTTTGGATAAAACACAAAGACCTATACTCGGATAAATTCCTAGATCAAGAAGTGGAGGTACCTGAATAATGAACGAAAAAATAACGTTAAAAGAGTTTCTTGATAGTGACAAAATATTAGGCATTCATTGTGACACCGAAGAAAAGGCTCAGAAGCTATGTGAAGCTATCAATAAGATGGGCAGGGTGTGGCAATCTCCTGAGGAAGACACGAAATATACTTGGACTAGATTTGGAATGCTTACTTGTTACGTCAATAAACCTTTGCATCGCAACAGTGTAGGTCGAATAAGATTTTTTAAAGTTTATGAATTTGAAGATGTAATTTTAGATGGTGGAAAAGCTAAGCCATACGAAGAATTACCAGTATTATTTTGTGAAGATGGCTTTGAGCCAACCATTCCTCTTCCTGACGTGGAAAAAGAAATTAAGTATGTTGACCAACTAATTAACGAGACAGCAGCTTTAGCTAAAGAAGGCGAAATGTATAAAGATGCCTACCTTGATTGTACAAACTATATTCAGGCTAAAAATAAACTCATTGAGGAAATGAAGGATGAAAATAATTTAAAAGTCCACAGAATTGTTAGATTGCAGCAAGAAAAGATAGAAGCTGAGCGAATAGCTGCTGAACGAAAGGCTGAAGAAGAAAAAAAGCGCGTAGACGAAAGAATAAGAACAGCAAACGAAGCCTATAGTATTGCTGAAAAATCAAATGAACTTGCTAGTAAAAGAATTGTGATATGGGTTTTATTTATAATCGTAAATATATTAAATCTACTTATAAATATTGCCATTATTATTGTGAGATCGACTCGTCATTAATGACTAAATGATTTTATTAAAGCAATGATTGATACTATAAGCATAAGAAAAGAAATGATTAGAGCTATTAATGAAAACTTATTTGCTTTATCAGATTTGTGATTAGCTTCAATAGCAATTTTATTAGCATCTTGAGAAATGTTATTAGCTATGTCTGATTTGGTGTTAGCTTCTTTAGAAAGATTGTTAGATTCCTTGGGTAATGTTAATTGAGCTTCAATGGTTCGCTCGTATTCCTCAATTGCAGCTTGACCAATCACTGATACTTGAATGAATGGATAGTTATATTCATCAAGTAAACGTGTATCATTATCGATAACATAACAAATAAGTTTGTTATCCCAATAATATTTAATAGCTATATCATGATCTAAATTTGGCTCTTTTTGCAATAGTAAGCATGCCAAATTATAAGTTGTGCAAACTGGAGCGGCATTTTTCCTCTGTTCGTCATTTATTTTCTTAAGGATTTCATAATCAATTTTGCGTAGATACATAAATATCACACTCCTATAGGAGTAATTATATCACTAATCATTAAGACAAGCTAAACAAACATAATTTATAGAAAGGGGATGGTTGTATGGCAGTTACCGAAATTATAAACGGAATTAAATGTACCTTTCCAGTTTCGAGGCAAGAATCACTAGGCCGATTTGTAAGACTAATTAAGGAAGCTGTCTTACAAGAAATAGAGGATGGAAAATTGCCTCCTGACTACTTAGACAAGAGGTTAAAAGAAGAAGGATTTACTGATGAAGATATAAAGGAATTAGAAAGGCAGGCAGATGAAGAAGATGAATGAAATTAAAATATTTAACAATCCTGAGTTCGGTGACGTAAGAACAATGGAAATTGATGATAAGCCTTACTTTTGTGCTAGTGATGTAGCAAGTATGCTGGGATATGTTAGACCAGCTGATGCTATTGCTCAACATTGCAAGGGGTCGGTAAAACACCGAGTCCTTACAAATGGTGGTGAACAGGATATGAAGTTCATTCCAGAAGGTGACGTTTACCGCTTAATAGCAAGGTCAAAGCTGCCACAAGCTGAGAAGTTTGAAAGTTGGGTATTTGACGAGGTGTTGCCAACTATCCGCAAGCACGGACTTTACGCACCTGATGAGCTTTTAAATAATCCCGATTTAGTAATTCAAGCAATGACTAAACTTAAGGAAGAACGCTTGAAAACGGAAAAGCTTGAGGCTGAAAAGGAAGTTCTTGCACTCGAGAATAAGGCAAAAGAACAAGTTATTAATGAACTAAGGCCTAAGCTTAACTATTTAGATGTAATCCTAGGCTCAAAGAACTTACTTAACATTACTCAAATTGCTAAGGATTATGGAATGTCTGGAGTAGCTATGAACAAGATTTTGGAAGGTCTACATATCCAATATAAGCAACGTGATCAATGGCTTTTATATAGTAAGTATCAATCTATGGGCTACACGAGCTCTGAAACAACATCTTACTATGATACTAAAGGGCAGCTGCAAACAAGGCTAGCAACAAAATGGACCCAAAAAGGAAGATTATTCCTTTACGAAATATTAAAGAAGAATGGTACAGTACCAACAATTGAAAAGGAGACAGCCACTAATGGAAAATAAGCAGGATTTATCTGAAATAAGTACTAAAGACTTAGTTGAAGAAATTTCAAAACGTGAAGGTGTAGTTAATACAATACAGGTTCCGCCTCATGCAAAAGTTGATATTAAGACGGAAGGACCCGCAATTGTATTGGTTGTTATTGATTAGTAAATCCTTTTGCAATAGAAGTTGCGTAAAACGTTATGAACAAATTTGCCTTTTGAAGAGCTAATTAAAAAGGCTTTGAAAATACCTTCTGGGACTTTGTAATATTCATATAAAGCACCATTGTTAAATTTAACATAAAGCGTATCAGGTTCATAACCAATTGAATGGACATTACTAGAAACAACCTTAATCATATCCAAATAAATCACCTCGATTAAGTAGTTTGATTAGTTAATAAACTGCTACATAAGTGATTATACAACAAAATAAAAGGAGACAGTTAAAAATGAAAATTAAAAAGATAATTATTGATAACTTTAGAAATGTTGAGCATGAAGAAGTTGATTGTAAACATTTAACAATTTGGAAGGGAAAGAATGAGCTAGGTAAGTCAAATAGACTAAATGCCATCGTATTCCTTCTAATTGGAAAGGTGCTAACTGATAAGTACGGAGTCGGTGAAAATGACATCGAATCGGTGCTTTGTAATAAGCGTGATGATAGAGGAAGAAGAGCTGAATGTAAGGTACAAGCTATATTTGAAAATGGACAAACTATTAGTAGAGTTTATAAGGAACAATGGGTTAAAAAACGTGGTTCATTAGAGGCCATCTATGAAGGTAATGTTACCGAGCTTTACAACAATGATTCAGTCATTAATCAAAGCGAATGGGTTGACTTAATTAACCAACTTTTTGAGATTAAAGAGTGCAAATTTAAGCATAAAGACCTTAACATTATTCAAGCCTACCTAGACCCGCTTTACCTCTTCCAAAAGACTGACTATAAGGTATTAAGAGCATTACTAGAGTCATTAGTTGGTGACGTCACAATGGATGATATTATTGCATCCGAGCCTACTTGTGCATTAGCTAAGGAAGAAATCCTAAAGTACTCAGGAGACGCTGCTAAGGCTCGTACAGGGGTTAATAAAGTGATCACTGATAAGGCAACTGGACTTGATTCTAAGATAACTCAAATTGAGGCGCAGCTCGAGGTACTTCCATCACTTCCTTATGATGAAGAAAAGTATAAGAAGTTAAGTGATGAAGCATTTAACTATCAATTAAACATTAAGAACATCAAGAATAATCCTAACTCAGCAGTAGCAGAATTAAAGGCTAAAAAGGATGCAATCCGAGCTGAATATGATGCTAAGGCTGATGCAAAGATTAAAGAAATCACGATTGAAAAAAGTACCATTCAAAATGATTATACAACGAGCTTATATGAACTTAATGCTAAGCTTCTAGCAAGTCAAAAGAAGGATTTAACTGAACGCAAGAATGAACCTTTAATTAAGGCTCAATCTGAGCTTCAAGTACTTGTTCAACAACGCTATGAATTAGATGCTAAAAGCAATAATGCTAAGGCTACTTATGATGGCTTAAAGAACAAATATACTATCTTAAGCAGTGAGGTTGAATTCGTTAAAACTAAAATAGTCACTCTAAAGAGTGAACTTGCAAATGTAGCCGCAAGAGAACCCGAGATTCAAGTGTGTCCACATTGTGGTGGAGTACTTAATGACCAGTTTATTACTGACTTCAAAAATAAGCGTTCTAAGGACGTTGAAGATATCAAGATGAATATTAATTCATATGAGAAACAAAACGCTGATAATCAAACCAAAATTAATGCTATCACAGCTGATGCACAAACAAATGCTGATAACTACCGAGCTTTAATTGCAAAGCGTGATAATCTTGATGCTCAAATTGAAACTAAAAAGGCTGAAATTGAAAATATTAAGCAAATTCCATTTGAGCCTAAGAGTGATGTAACTAAGGAGCTTGAATCTAAGCTACAGTCTTTACAAGCAAATTATGAAAAGAAAAATGCTGAGCTAGCTGCAGCAAGAGATGTTGCTTTAAAAGCTATTAATGATGAAAGAACCCATAAGCTTACACAAATTGAATCTGATTTACAAATGGCTGAGATTAATCAAGCAACGTATATTGAGGCTCAAGTGAGAGAGCAAGAAAAGGCCCTAGAAGCCGTTAATACTGAGCTTGAGGTTCTTATTCAGGCCAAGACTCAAAACGCTGCTAGAGAGGCTAAAATCAAGGAATTAGAGCGTATTCAACATGAACGCAACGAGAAACAAGCTCTATATGATGCAATTAATCTCTATATTCAAACTGAAATCAAGCTTGTAAATTCTAAATGCTATGACGCAACAGGCATTAAGTTTGTAATGCTTGAAGACCAATTCAATGGTGGACTTAAAGAGGTTTGCTACCCTGTATACACTGATGGCAACCTAGAAATCCCATTCTCAAATTGCTCAACCTCAAGGAAGCTAATCTTAGGCTGCCAAATGATTCATTCACTTAAGACTTTAATCGGAAGCAATGACCTTCCAGTAATGGCTGATAGATGTGAAGCTTTAGACGACGAGCACTTAAAGATGCTTGGTAAGGAGCAAATGTTCATTACTCAAGTATCAAATGATGAAAAAATAATAACTATTCAGGAGGATTAATTAAAATGGAAAACGTTAAAAATACACAAGAAACAAAGGTGGTTGCTTTAAAGCCTGCCTTCAAGAGTTCTCTATCTAAAATGACGGAGACTTACACCAATTCGATAGTAGCTACATTCGCTGATATTCACCTCGACTTAGATGCGTATCAGAAGGTATGCCTTGCAAATGCTATAGCCAAAATTAATGAGCTACTTACAGCCAATGACCTCGCTTTTAATTCGCCAAACCTCGAGCAATCTAACATCACAACAGTCTTATCACAAATTGCTATGTTCAAGCTTAATCCTGCAGCTTCACCTAGAGAGTGTTATTTCCAGTTAAGAAATTCAAATGGAAAGAAGCTAATTGAATTTGGTGTTGAAGGTAATGGCAACGATGCAATCCTAAGAACTTACGGAGTAAATGTTAAGGAAGTAATGCCCCCTATCGTTATTAGAGAAGGTGACGAGTTTAACTATCCATACTTCGATGGCGAGAAGATGCAGCCATTCACCTGGAAGCCTCATTCTTTTACCGCTAAGCCTATTGCAGTAGCCTATGTCGTGACTAAAAATGACGGAACAAAGGAATATTTGATTTCTGAAAGAGAAAGCGTAGCCACTAATTTAAAAGCTCATATTGCTAACAACCTTATGAGTGCTGAAAAAGACGTTAAAAATAGAATTTTAAACAAAATTAAGGACATGAGCCTTGATGCAATGCTATCTGATCCTGAGCTTTTAGAAGGTGTTGAAACAATGTCTTATGGAAAGCCAAAGACGATTACCTTAATTTCCCCAGCTTGGAAGAGCCCGCAGTCAAGAGAAGAAATGATTATTAGAAAAATGAAGAATAACTGTACTAAGAAGTATCCTAAGGATTTTAAGAATAGCTATGTTGCTGCTACTTACGAAACTACAGCCGAGGATGCTCCAAGACGTGAATATATTGATGCTGAAACACAATATTCAACACCAGAAGAGGTTGTTCAACAAGTTGAGGAAAAAGCAGGAACTGAGGCTATGCCTGAGGTTGAGGTACAAGAGCAAAAGCAAGAACCTCAAGATAACCTAGAAGCGATTTTTGCCGACGTATTAAAAGAAGATAAAAAGCCTACACCTAACCAAGGAGGCAGCAATACATTATTCCCAGATTTGGAGTGATTTAGATGTTTAAAATTGATGTGCTAGCCTCGTCAAGTGCTGGCAACTGCTACATAATCTCTAAGGGTGATTTCCACTTCATGATTGAGTGTGGAATCCCCATAGGAGATATGAACTCAAAAATGCTAAAATTAGGGCTTAATTTGAATAACATTTCCTTTTGTTTAATTTCCCATAAACATAAAGATCATTCACGAGAGATAAAGCCTATAGCAAGGTCAGGAGTTAAACTAATTGGACCTGAAGAAGTAGTTAGTCAATTTAGAAGTGCTACTATTGCTAAACCTAAAGAAATCCTAGAGGTAAAAGGCTGTAGAATAATCCCGTTTGAGGTTAACCACGGCGAGTGCCATTGTCTAGGATACGCTATAGAACACCAGGGCGATTGGTTGATGTTTGCAACTGACTGTAGATTGATTGAAGCTGACCTTTCTAAGTACCCAATCCAACAAATGATGATTGAGTGTAATTACCTTGATGAGAAGGTTGGAGTTGATTCTTACAGGGAACGTAGACAAATCAATACTCATATGAGCTTAGAAGGATGCATTAAGCATATTCAAAAGTTTAAAAGTTCAAGCCTTAAAGAAGTTTACTTACTACATATGTCGGCTGCCTATGGCGATACGCTAATATCAAAAGCAAGAGTTGAACAAGAAGTAGGCAAGGATGTTGTAGTTTATGTGGCACAGGAACGAGGGGGTGTTTGCTGATGGCTGATGTTAAATGGATAAAAATTGCGACCAATATGTTTGATAATCGAAAAATTAAGCTAATTGAGGTAATGCCAGAAGGCGACGCTATAATTGCCATTTGGTTTAAATTGCTATGTTTAGCAGGCACAACCAATGATAGTGGTACAGTTTATTTCACAAAGGATATTCCTTATACCGAAGAAATGCTAGCTTCAATCTTTAGTAGACCACTTACTACTGTTAGACTTGCTATCGCTACTTTTAAAAAATTCGAAATGGTTGAAATAGTTGATGATTTTATTCAAATTTCTAATTGGGAGAAATACCAAAATAGTGATAAATTAGAACAATTAAAGCAACAAAACAGGGAGCGTCAAAAGCGTTGGTATGATAAGCAAAAAACGTTAGATAATAACAATTCTAATGTTAGCCTAACGTTAGGACTAACGCAACCTAACGCGCTAGATAAAGAAGAAGATAAAGATAAAGAAGTATTAAAAGAAAATATAATAAAAGAAAAAAATCAGCCTTTTAGCCCTAAAATCCCTCAAGAGCTTCAAGAACTATTCGATTTTTGGAACTCAAAGGGCATTGTTGTCCATAGAACTATCAATGAAAAAATGGTTCAACTGCTTAAAAAAGCCCTGGACCTTTATGGACAAGCCCAAATTAAACAAGCTATCGAAAATTACTCAATAGTCCTAAACGATAGCACTTACTACTTTTCGACAAGATGGACTATAGGAGATTTTGTCAAACAAACTAATGCTCTTCCTGACTTTCTGCCTGAAGGTATCAAGTGGATTAATTACCAGGAATATCTAAAGAAGTCTAAGAAGGCAAGAGAACAAGACAAATACGAAATTGAAAATTCAAATAAACCCGCAATGGAAGGAATGGAGATACTATGATTAATTTTACACAAGATTTAATTTCAACAATTCCCAGCTTTGGTGATCTTATCATCACAGTTGGTGAAAATATTACTATCGAGGTATATTCACCTCAAATGAAATCCACTTATGTTTTAGACCAAGTTCAAATTGGTGAAGAGGAAGGTAGATACTTGCTGTCAAATAAGGCAACCACCAAGCTTAAAGCCTTGTCAACATCTGGAGGAGTAGCTGTTTCCTTCGGAGAAAAGAGGGCTACTTTCTCAAGCTCTAAAGGAAAATTCTATGAAAACTACATTGACCTAGCCGTAGCCCAATACTCTGATATATACCAAGAACCATTTGAGGTTAAAGGCCAATATGTGAAGAATGCTTTAGGCTTTGTCTCTAAAAACCAGCTTAAGGCAATTCTTACAGGAGTTAATGTTTCGCCTAGCCATGTACTTGCAACTGATTCCTTCAAGCTTTATCTAGCAGGAAACTATAGCCAAGAAGGAAATGTGACTTTGATTGCTTCCTTTGCTCAGTTAGTTTCAAACTATGAGACAGTAAGTATTTCAAAAGGTGAACGTTCAGTTAAAATGATTACTCCTGATGGTTGGACTTATATTTCCAACATTTTGGAAGGTCAGTATCCTGATGTTCAAAAGATAATCAAAATTTTTGATGTGGTTACACCAATTGAAACTAATATTGAACTATTCGAGGCTTTAAAGCTAGCATCCACTTCAAACGAAATGCCAATAACAATTTGCTATGGTAGCAATTCAAGCCTAATTGTCAAAACGGAAGAATTTGAGCATCAAGTGGAAGGCATAGCCGCAATAGAAGATATGACAATTACAATCTCAAAGGAATCCGCAAAGGAGCTATGTAAGTTCCCAGGTAAACTCGGCTATATGGCACCAAATAGACCGCTAGTGTGCTTAAGAGAAGAAGACAAAGTACTATTATTACCACTAGCTAAGTAAACAAGGAGGGGTTAAAAATGAAATTAGAAGATTTAGAAAAGGCTGGACAAGCAGCTACTGACTACAAAGGAATTATTGCAAGGTACTTGTTTAATTTTGCAAATGAAGATGAGCATTTTAAACAAAAACTACTTGAAACTGATAAAACGTTAGATGGCTGTATTAATTACATTAAGTCCGAAGCTAAAAAAGTGGCAGTAAATAGTTGTGCTGTAGTTGAAGACAATGTAGTTTATCAACAAGCAAGACATTATTTCTTGGAGGATTCAATCAACAATGAGGTTAAAGCCTCTCAGCCAAAGACCACATCAAAGCCAACACCTCAAGAAATTGATGAAAATGAGGATGAATCCGATGATACTGAGGAAACTGAAAATAAAGAAATTGATTTAAATGAGCAAGAAGAGGCCTCAAATGTTGATTATGAACAAGAAGTCAAAGAAGAGACAAAACCTCGTAAAACAAAAGAAAAAGCGGCAAAACCGGCACAATCCGAGCAACCATCACTATTTGATTTTGAATTTTAGGGGGGGTAAAATGATGAAAAACGAGGAAGAAAGTCTTAGAAAACTGGCTGAGCAGTATATTGCGGTTAAGCCTCAGATGAAAAAGACACTGGATAAAAAGCTTAAGGAAATTATTGACGACCAGGTAAACAAAACCGAAAACAAGTTTAAAGAATCTTATGGATTGTATTACTTCTTAGAAAAGTATCGAGGAAAGCTCCTAGTGAGGGGCTTCCTTGTTGCTGCTATGTTTGACTGGAGAAAGAAAAATCCTGTTAAATCTACCTACATTCAAGAAATTTATAGAGCTTATGAAGGTCTAGATTCAGCCGTTTCAAGAGGTATTTATGTAACCACAAGCACATGGAGTTATGGTAAAACACTTCATTATTACGAAGTACCTGACTATACGCTTTTTAGTCAAAATTACCATGAGACTTACTACAATGGCGCTTGGAAAAAAACTAAAATTGAAGCTTATAACGAGTTTAGCCACAAAATGTATAAAGCCAGTGATGTATTTGAACTAAAGCCAGAGCTTAAGTATAGCCAATTTGATGTAGAAAAGGATCACCCAATTTCTTTTGCCGCAAAATATCAAAAATATCCCGAGATTGAAATGTTAAGAAAGCTAGGTATGAAGAAGTATGAATCTTCAACAATGGTTTTAAAAAAACTTCAAAGCAAGGACTCCAAGCGTTTCAAAAAATTACTGTTTAATTTAAGCAAGACCGAACGCTATAAGAGTGAGTATAAGCAGCTTGGACCTAAGGATTTAATCGCATATTTTAACAAGTATGGAATAGAGGCAATTGCAATAGATACTTACTTAACAAGAAAAGAAATAAAAGAAAGAATAATAGAATATGTAGATTGCCAGTATTATAGCGATTTCAAAGGTGTATTTAAGCTTGAAGATGTAGAACCTGTTATAAAAATAGTTCTTAAATCTAAAGCTGATTGGGGTTATTATAGCGACTATTTACGAATGGCAAAAGAGGTAGGTCATGATATCAAGAATCCTTATTGGAAAATTCCTTACGACCTAAAGAAATTCCATGACAAGGTTTTTGCTGAAAATAAAGCTATTAAAGCTGCCAAGAACAAAGACAACGAAGTTAAAATGGAAATGCTACTAGGTGATATGCTTAAATTTAACACAGAAATAGATGGCTATCAAATTTTTATTCCAACGGATTATGCCACGATTTCAGAGCAATGTGACGTATTGTACCAATGCTTACTACGATGTGGATATGATAAAAAAGTATTAAAGCAAGATATAATCTTAGTTTTTATTCGCAAAGAAGGAGTGCCAATAGCAACCGCTGAGGTTTTTTATAACAAGAAGGTAGGCCAGTTCTACGCTGATGAACACGATCACGATAACTGTACACCGACTAAAGAAGTTAGTGATGTTTTCTATAAATGGCTAGAAACATTTAAGCCTAAAAAAGCAAATCTGGAAAAGGTAAACAAGCAATTTATAGCATTAATGCAATCAAAGCAAAGAGGTGGTATGAATGCTGCAGTATAAATTTGTCCATATTTTAGAATGTGACATTTGCAAAAGAAAAGAAATTTCAACAGAAGGATTGCAAGTTGATTTTGTAGCCAGGGCAAGAGAGGTAGGCTGGATAGTAGGAACTACTACTGCCTATTGTCCTTATTGCGTTAAAGTTCAAGGCATGAGGCGAACACCTAAAGAGCCGAGACAGCTTAGCATTTTTGATGATGAATTAGAGAACCTAGAAGAAAGGGAGGAAGAGTTAAATGGATGATGAACGAACTCTTGGTCAAACCTCATGCGATGAATATTTTCTAAGTGATTGCAAAGGCTGTCCGTTAAAAATATGGGATTGTTGTCCAATGGAAAGTGGAGTAACATTTGATGAATTAAAAGAAAAAATACAAGCTATTGATTTAAAAAAATCAGTGGCTTCTTTAGAGAAGAAAAGCAAAATTAAGAAAGGAAAGTTGTAAGTATAAATATATTACTATTATTTAAATATATACTTACTATATTGTAAATTAAGAAATGAATTATAAAGAACTTAATCTTACTCTATCTAATCTTAGAACTAAGAAACTAGAAATTGATAG
>ENA-OPFG01000931-OPFG01000931.1-human-gut-metagenome-genome-assembly--contig:-NODE-931-length-16800-cov-5.939206_pt1 | contig 16800 bp, 18 predicted proteins | sample MGYA00241304_ERZ501542 | MGnify/ENA primary metagenome ERZ501542 (study PRJEB25962, sample SAMEA2042427) | human gut metagenome | biome: human gut; feature: human-associated habitat; material: faeces...
GCCTTCGTCAATATGATCCGCACGGAGAACCTGGCGGGAAGATTTTATCAGAGACCGAATGATTAAGAGTTGTCAAAAAGAGCCTGAGAGTCAGCAGTTTAACTGACACTCAGGCTTGCGTATTTTTTCGGGGAGATGCCCACGGCTTTGGTGAAAGCTTTGAAAAAATTGCTGTAGTCTGTGAAACCACTGCGTTCGAAGGCTTCCATGACATTACCGTTTTCGTTCAATACGGCTTTGGCGATACTGATGCGGCGGGCGGTGATGTATTTGTTGATCGTGGTGCCGGTGGCGGATTTGAAGATCCTGCAGATATAGGATTCACTTAAGTAAAACTGTCCGGCTAACTGTTCTATGGTAATGGGCTGGGAGATATTCTGGTTGATGAAGGTTAAAATATCGTCCACCTGATGGTTGTAGCGGTAGGAGCTGTCCTTGTATTCCGCGGCATCTGCGGTGTTTTCTCCGGTGGAGGTCTGTTCCGTGTTCCTGACGAACAGAGTGTTGAGCATGACCATCAGTTCCATGAAAGCGGCATATTCCGTAATGTCATGGGCGAAGCCCTCCGCAGAGGTGATTTTGTTGATATAATAGAGAAATCGCTTCTGTTGTTCCTTATTTAATGACAGCTTATGGGAAAAAGGGGTACTGCGGTGGGTGAAACAGAAGCTCAGATCTGTCTGCTCTGTGGAAAGCTGTTTCATGAAGTCCGGCGCTACCGACAGGACGATCCGCTCATGGACGGAATTGTCGATCTGGGTCAGCTTGTGACTTTCATACTGATTGATGATAAAGAGATCCCCCGGGGCAATCGTATAGAAACAATTGTCGATCAGGAACTGTTTGCCGCCGCAGATGGAATAATAGATCTCATAGCAGTCATGGATGTGCATGTCCATGGCTTTTTCTTCTTTATATAAGTGGGCAATGGCAAAGGTCCCTGAGACTTTACAATTTTCTATGGCTGTTTTACAAGAAGTAAGTTCTTCCATTTTCATGTGTTCCTTTCTCTCGATATTTCTATTAAACATCAAAAGTTCAAAATTTGCAATGTTTAGACTAAAAAATGAAAAGACATTGAGAATTTTTTCGAGTATACTTAAGTCATACAAAAGAGAAAAGCATTTACAGCCCTTCCGCCTTTTTATAAATTTTATAAAAATAAGTAAAAAGGTGTTGGAAATAGTTACAATGATATGTTATAATGTAAGTGCTTTCATAAAAAGGTAACATTCAATAACGGCACGCAGGCCGCCCGTTGAGGAAAGAGAGGCGTAAGGTGGAACTTAGAACAGCAGTATCACCAAGAGATGTGAAGCATTACACCACAGAGCGTCTGAGAGAAGAGTTTCTGATCCAGAATCTGTTTGTACCCGGCGAGATCAAGCTGGTGTACAGCCACATCGACAGAATCATTACAGGAGCAGCAGTTCCTGTAAGCCCTATCACTCTGACCGCCGGAGATGAACTCCGTGCAGAATATTTCTGCCAGAGAAGAGAACTGGGTGTGATCAATATCGGTGGAGCAGGTATGATTACCGTTGATGGCAAAGTGTACAAGGTGGGCTACAAGGAAGCTATGTACATAGGAATGGGCTCCAAGGAGATCATTTTCGCAAGTGAGGATGAGAAGCAGCCCGCTAAATTTTATCTGAATTCCGCTCCCGCACATAAGACTTATCCGACCGTGCTGATCAAGCCGGAGGGTACTCCCGAAGAGGGTGTAGTCATTGTAAAGGATGAGAATAAAGTAGAGCTGGGTACTCTGGAGGATGCCAACCACAGAGTTATCTGCAAATATATCCTTCCAGGACAGGTAGAGAGCTGTCAGCTGGAGATGGGTATGACGAAGTTAGAGCCCGGTAGTGTATGGAATACCATGCCCTGTCATACACATGACAGACGTATGGAAGTATATCTGTATTTTGATATTCCCGAGGATGCATTTGTAATGCACTTTATGGGAGAACCCGATGAGACCCGCCACATCGTAATGCGTAACGAAGAGGCAGTCATCTCCCCCAGCTGGTCCATCCATTCCGGATGCGGTTCCAGAGCATACACCTTTATCTGGGGTATGGTCGGCGAGAATCAGGACTTTGATGACATGGACGGTGTCGACAACAGAGATCTGAAATAAGATCCTTGTGGAAATGTAACTAAAATAACAGTTTTTATAAAGAAAAGGAGAAAAAACAATGTCTGAATTCACTAATTTCTCACTGGAAGGTAAGGTTGCACTGGTTACCGGCGCGTCTTACGGTATTGGCTTCGCTATTGCTTCCGCATATGCTGAGTGCGGCGCTACCATCTGCTTCAACGATATCAAGCAGGAGCTGGTAGACAAGGGAATCGCTGCATACGCTGAGAAAGGCATCAAGGCTCACGGCTATGTATGTGACGTTACCAACGAAGAAGCAGTTAATGCTATGGTAGCTCAGATCGAGAAGGAAGTAGGCACCATCGATATCCTGGTTAACAACGCAGGCATCATCAAGAGAATTCCTATGACCGAGATGACCGCAGATCAGTTCCGTCAGGTGATCGACGTAGACCTGAATGCACCTTTCATCGTATCGAAAGCAGTTATCCCTGCAATGATCAAGAAGGGTCATGGTAAGATCATCAACATCTGTTCCATGATGTCCGAGCTGGGCCGTGAGACTGTATCTGCATATGCAGCAGCTAAGGGCGGCTTAAAGATGCTGACCAAGAACATCTGCTCCGAGTACGGCCAGTACAACATTCAGTGTAATGGCCTTGGACCCGGTTACATCGAGACTCCTCAGACGGCTCCTCTTCGTGAGATCCAGCCCGATGGCAGCAGACATCCTTTCGATCAGTTCATCTGCGCTAAGACCCCTGCTAACAGATGGTTAAAGCCCGAAGAGCTGACCGGTCCCGCTGTATTCCTTGCTTCTGAGGCATCCAATGCAGTCAATGGACACATCCTCTATGTAGATGGCGGTATCCTTGCTTACATCGGCAAACAGCCCCAGTAGAGCTTGTGCAAAAGGAAAACAAGCGGCCGCGTAGCGGACATTTGTTTTCCTTGCACAGCTCACGAGTAAATATCCGGTGAGTTTACGAGCCGGATGCAGAGTGCGAAGCACGAATTTACGAGTGAGTAGCTATGGAGCTTGTGCATTTACGCAGGATATCAAAAACAGAATAAACAATTCACACCAGGTCAGTCGCAGAAGAATTTCGGCGGCTGACTGTTGTGGCGTTTAGATTAGAAAAGGAGTATCTCATGAAGATAGCTTTGATCAATGAAAACAGTCAGGCTGCCAAGAATGAAATGATCTGTGCTACTCTTAAAAAAGTAGTAGAGCCCATGGGTCATGAAGTATTCAACTACGGTATGTGCGGCGCAGAGGATCCCAATTCCCTGACCTATGTACAGAACGGTATTCTGGCAGCAGTTCTTTTGAACTCCGGTGCAGCGGATTTCGTGATCACCGGATGCGGAACCGGCGAAGGTGCCATGCTTGCATGCAATTCCTTCCCTAAGGTTCTGTGCGGACATATTGAATCCCCTCTGGATGCTTACCTGTTCTCACAGGTAAACGACGGTAACTGTGTAGCACTTCCTTTTGCTGAGAACTTCGGCTGGGGCGGTGAGCTGAATTTACAGTATACCTTTGAAAAACTGTTCTGTGCTCCCGGTGGCGGTGGATATCCCCCTGAGAGAGTTGTTCCCGAGCAGCGCAACAAGAAGATCCTGGATCAGGTAAAAGAAGTAACGCATACCGATATGGTTACTATCCTGAAGAATCTGGATCGTGAACTGGTAAAGGGTGCTTTATCCGGTGCCAAATTTAAAGAGTATTTCTTCGCAAACTGCAAGTGCGACAAGATCGCTGAGGCAGTGAAGGAAGTACTGGCATAAAAGTATTGGTTTCATTTTGCAGAAATATTTTCGACAGGATCTCCTGCGAAGATTTTTCACATAACTATTAGTCTATAAGACAGAAAGGTGTTATTTATGAACGCAGTATTAGAGCAAATCAGCAAAATCGGTATCGTACCGGTTGTAAAAATTGACAACGCAGCAGATGCACTTCCTCTGGCAAAGGCACTTTGCGCAGGTGGACTTCCCTGTGCAGAGGTTACCTTCCGTACCAGCGCAGCAGCAGAAGCTATCAAGATCATGACCGACAACTTCCCCAACATGTGTGTTGGTGCAGGTACCGTTCTGAACGCAGATCAGGTTGACGCAGCAGTAGCAGCAGGCGCTAAGTTCATCGTAAGCCCCGGCTTAAATCCCAGAACCGTTAAGTATTGTGTAGAGAAGAATATCCCTATCACTCCCGGTACTTCCAGCCCCAGCGACATCGAGCAGGCTATCGAGCTTGGCCTGGATGTAGTTAAGTTCTTCCCTGCTGAGCAGTCCGGCGGTCTGGCTAAGATCAAGGCTATGGCAGCTCCTTATGTAAACATGAAGTTCATGCCTACCGGTGGCGTAAACGCTAAGAACCTGACTTCTTACCTTGACTTCCCCAAGATCATCGCTTGCGGTGGTTCCTGGATGGTTCCCGGTGACCTGATCAATGCCGGTGAGTGGGACAAGATCGAGCAGCTGACCAGAGAAGCAGTACAGACCATGCTGGGCTTCGAACTGGCTCATGTTGGTGTCAATGCAGAGAACGAGGAAGAGGCTGTTAAGGCTGCGAACCGTTTCGCATTCATCTTCGGTATGCCCGCTAAGGTTGGCAACAGCTCCGTATTCGCAGGCTCTGCTCTGGAAGTTATGAAGACTCCTTACCTGGGCAAGAACGGTCACATCGCTGTTAAGACCAACTACATCGAGAGAGCTGTCAACTACCTGAGCACTGTTCTGGGTGTTGAGTTCAACGAAGAGTCCGCTAAGAGAGATGCCAAGGGCAACCTGAAGGCTATCTACCTGAAGGAAGAGATCGGCGGATTTGCAGTTCATCTGGTACAGAAATAAGAATAGGATTCCGGAATCCGGACGGATCCGTCGACTGCATATTTCAGTCACGGACCCGCTTCCGCTTCGGCCCTCCCGTAGCGGTACATAAGATGCTAAAATACAGCATCTAAGTACCGACGGTCGGTTAGAGTCCGTGACTAAAACACGCAGTCGGCGAATCCTGTTTTTGGATGGGATTAAGACTGTGAAGATGTTTAAAACAAAGTTAATTATATGTGAGAAAGGAATATACCAAAATGGCAAAAGTAATTACCATGGGTGAGATCATGCTGAGACTGTCCACCCCCAACAACGAGAAATTTATCCAGGCAGACGAGTTCGATGTAAACTACGGCGGCGGTGAAGCTAACGTAGCAGTATCTCTGGCTAACTACGGTCATGACGCTGAGTTCGTTACCGCAGTTCCTGACAACGAGATCGGTGAGTGCGCAGTAGCAGCTCTGAGAAAGTACAACGTAGAGACCAAGCACATCGCAAGATGCGGTGAGAGACTGGGTATCTACTACCTGGAGAGCGGTTCTTCCATGAGACCTTCCAAGGTTGTATACGATAGAGCACATTCCTCTATCTCTACCGCAACCGAGGCTGATTTCAACTTCGATGAGATCTTCGAAGGCGCTGACTGGTTCCACTTCACCGGTATTACCCCCGCTGTATCCGACGCTGCAGCAGAGCTGACCGAGAAGGCTCTGATCGCTGCTAAGAAGCATGGCGTAAAGGTATCCGTAGACCTGAACTTCCGTAAGAAGCTGTGGAGCTCCGAGAAGGCTCAGAAGGTTATGACCAACCTGATGAAGTACGTTGATGTATGTATCGGTAACGAAGAAGATGCTGAGCTGGTACTTGGCTTCAAGCCCGGCGATACCGATGTTACCAGCGGTGAGCTGGAGCTGGCTGGTTACAAGTCCATCTTCGAGCAGATGGTTGACAAGTTCAACTTTGAGTACTGCGTATCCTCTCTGCGTGTAAGCCATTCCGCTTCCGATAACGGTTGGTCTGCTTGCATCTACTCCAGAGATACCAAGGAGTTCTATCACTCCAAAGAGTACAGCATCCATCCCATCGTTGACCGTGTAGGCGGCGGCGACTCCTTCGCAGGCGGCGTGATCTGCGGTATGCTGGATGGCAAGAACTTCAAGGATGCTCTTGAGTATGGCGTAGCTGCATCTGCTCTGAAGCACACCATCCCCGGCGACTTCAACCTGGTATCCAGAAAAGAAGTTGAGACCCTGGCTGGCGGCGATGCTTCCGGACGTGTACAGAGATAAGCTTTTGTGAACAGAATCTTTGCCGCTTGCTATGTAGGTGGGATAGAAATAATATAGTTTGTAAATGTTCCCCGTCAGTGTCTGCTGATGGGGAATTTTTGTACTGAAAGAGGATGCCTATGAAAATCTTCGGCAGGTAGACTTAAAATAGATTATTAAAAAAAGCATAAAGTATTAAGAATAAATAATACATGGTGCTGAATTTAAAACAGTAGGAGATTCTTTGGATAAGAGTGACCACTTTTTTCATGAAAGACAAAAATTGCTTTCAGAATGCCAGAATGTGTCCATGTGATTTAGTATAATTGGCTCAAAAAGGAGGATGAGACATGAGATTAAGTAAAATAAAGAGGAACGCAATAGACTATGGAGGAAAAATTATGAGTAACTTTTTTGATGAAACCATGCAAGGATTATTGGAAGCAGCGGAAATTACAAAAGGAAATATTACGTTAACAGAGTGGGAAAATATGCCGGCGCCCACATTTTATGTCGCAGATAATGTGTAGATAAGATTGTTGAAATACGCAGAAAGATGTTATGTACAATGAAAATCTACGATAGATAGACTGGGGTCTACGAAGGAAAAGTTGTCCTCACAGCGATAAAATTGTAAAATACAGTCATGAAAATCGTATTTTATAGTTTTACGGGAGGAACAGCAATGGATCAGGAAAAGATTGGGGCATTCATTTCTACATTAAGAAAAGAGCAGGGAATGACGCAACAACAATTGGCGGATGCGATTGGTGTCAGTAACAAAACAATATCCAAATGGGAATGTGGCAAAGGAATGCCGGAACTGGCATTGATTGTTCCGTTATGCCACATTCTGCAAATTAGTATTAATGAGTTCCTGTCAGGTGAACATTTGTTGGAAAACGGTTACACTGAAAAAGCTGAAGTCAATATGATGAATCTTTTACAGGAAACAGAAAATAGCAAAAAGAAAAGCCGAAGTTCATTATTGGCTTTTGGGATAACTGTGATAATTTTTTTATTCGTTGTTTTATATTCTGTTATTACCAATATGGGAATCAGTATGAATATGCTTTTTGTGGATATGCCTACATTATTGAGTATGTTTTTAGTTACTGCTTTATTTTTGCTGGGGACAAATTTGGGACTACCCTTTTTTGATTCCTTTCGGATTATTTTTGGAAAAAAGAAATCAGTATCAATAAAACAATTGTTTCAGGCAAAATCAGCGATAAAGCTTGCGAAAATCACATTTTTGGGAATGGGATTCCTCGAAAGCTGTATCAGCTTTATGGCAATTCAACCTATGGGGGAAGGAACACTTCTTTTTACAGGATTAAGTATTTCCATTTCAATTGCATTAAATGGAATTTTATATGGATTAATTGGTTTTCTGCTATTACTGCCAATTCAGGTAAGGTTAGAAATAATGTATATGCAGAAGCAGGAAGATAGTGAAAAGAAAACAGAGGATGATGCGGAATAAGTATTGTAAATATGCCCCACCAGCGGCTGCTGATAGGGCATTTGTTGTATAAGATTTAGCTTTCGCTGTATTTCTCTTCGCAGTATTTGCAGCGGTAGATCTCTTTTTTCTCATCGGAGAGGACGAATACGTGGGGCAGTCCCTGCTCGATGGAAGTGATGCATCTGGGGTTGCGGCATTTGATGACATTTTTGATCTGTTTGGGAAGTACCAGTTCTTTCTTCTCTACGATCTCACCGTTTTTGATGACGTTGACGGTGATGTTGTGGTCGATGAATGCCAGTACATCCAGATCCAGCATATCGATATCACATTCTACTTTCAGAATGTCTTTTTTGCCCATTTTTCCGCTGCGGGCGTTTTTGATGATAGCAACGGTGCAGTCTAACTTATCCAGCTGAAGGTGCTCATAGATCGAGAGACTTTTTCCGGCTTTGATATGATCGAGGACGAAGCCCTCTTCGATTTTTCCTACATTTAACATAGTAATCTCCATTCTGCAGGCACAGAGTGCTGCGTATGTTAACTTTAATATACGAATTCATAAGATAATTTTGCGGTCAGATACCGGAAAATTATGCCAGACCCAGCAAAGTCAGGATCAGAGCCATACGGACATAGACACCGAACTGTGCCTGCTTGAAATAGGCGGCTCTGGGATCGTCATCGATCTCCACGGAAATCTCATTGACTCTGGGAAGGGGATGCAGCACCAGCATATCGGGCTTCGCCAGTTCCATTTTTTCCGGGGTCAGTACATAGAAATCTTTCAGGCGGACGTAATCCTCTTCGTTGAAGAAACGTTCCTTCTGCACACGGGTCATGTATAAGAGATCCAGCTTAGGCATCACATCTTCGAGACGGATAACTTCCTGGAAAGGAATGCCTTTCTCGCGGAGCATGTCGGTGACATAGTCGGGGATCTTCAGCTCTTCGGGAGAGATGAAGATGAATTTGATGCCTTCGTAGCGCACCAGTGCGTTGATCAGGGAGTGTACGGTACGGCCGAATTTCAGGTCACCGCACAGACCGATGGTAAAATTATTCAGATCGCCGTGGAGGCTGCGGATGGTCTGCAGGTCGGTCAGGGTCTGGGTGGGATGCTGATGGCCGCCGTCACCGGCATTGATCACGGGGATCAGGGATTTCTCTGCGGCTACCATGGGAGCGCCTTCCTTGGGATGGCGCATAGCGCAGATGTCCGCATAGCAGGAGATGATGCGGATGGTATCGGATACACTTTCTCCCTTAGAAGCAGAAGAGGAAGCCGCATCGGAGAAGCCGATGACTCTGCCGCCCAGGCGTGTCATGGCGGATTCAAAGCTTAAGCGTGTGCGGGTGCTGGGCTCGTAGAAGCAGGTGGCGAGGATCTTGCTGTCGCATTTGTGGGCGTATTTGGCGGGATCCTTCTCAATGTCGTCTGCCAGAGCGAACAGCTTGTCCAGTTCCTCAACAGAGAAGTCAAGTGGGTTCATCAAGTGTCTCATTTTTTCATTTCCTCATTTCTGCGCTGCTATTTTCGACACAGTAACCATACGGAATAGGAGAATCCGTACTCACTTGTGTATGCGACATCATAAGAATACAGCGCTTTTCTTATGATGCGGGTAGAAACAGGGTCCGCAGGAAGCGGACAGCTCATACCCTGACCAGAAAAAAGTCGAAGAGGAAAAACTCTTCGACTTTAAAATTACTGTTGATAAGATAACAGATCCGTTACGGGTTTCCGCTTGGGAGCAACGGGTGCTTCTGCGGGATAACCGATGGGGATCAGTGCGATCAGGTCCTGATTTTCAGGAATCTCAAGGAGATCAGCAGCTTCCTGCTGATCGAAAATACCTATGATCACGGTGCCAAGACCCTGATCGTAAGCAGCCAGGCAAAATGCTTCGCTGGCAACACCGGCATCGAACATCTGCCATGCATCGCCTCTGGCGGTAGTGAAGGAGCCGTCTCTCTCGAAACCGCTTCTGCCCTTTATCACGGTTACTGCAACGACCATGGGAGCGTTCTCCATGATCTTGCCATTACCCGGGAAGGAGGAAGTACATGCTGCCAGTTTTGCTTTCTTTTCGCCTTCCACAGCGATATAACGAACGATTTGTGTATGCTTCCAGCTGGGAGCATAAGAAGCTGTCTCTACGATCTGAGCCAGAAGCTCATGAGATACCGGCTGATCCGTATACTGACGGATACTTCTGCGGCCTGTGATACATTCTTTTGCGGTCATTGTTTATCCTCCTGTATTTTTATATTTGTAACATAATACCATTTCTCCGTAGGAGAATCAAGCAGGAAAAAGTGAAAAAATATAGAAAATTTGTATGGCTATGACAGAAAGGTTTTGCATTCCTGGAATGGATATCATATAATGAGGCAAAGAGAACTATATCGATGAAGCCGGTTGTGTAAAAGACGGTTCTACTGTACGTTACAGCGGCTGTGGAATACCGGACCAGGCAATAAAAGGAGGGCATTATGTCTGTAGAATTTGTGGAAAAGAAGCGCTGGTTATTTTTAGGATTACCTTTTACTTTTACCAAGTATGTGATCAAAGAGGATATGATCACTGTGGATACGGGTGTGTTCACCAAGGTAGAGAATGACTGCTATATGTACAAGGTACAGGATGTGGAGCATACGGCAAGTATCTGGGAGAGAATGGCAGGACTTGGTACCATTGTCTGTTATACCGGTGACACTACGCATCCCAAACTGTTGATCGAGCATATCCGCAATTCCAAAGCGATCAAGGAGTTTATTTTGAAGGAGTCGGAAGAAGCCAGATTGAAGCGCAGAACCGTGAACATGCTGGATATCGGTTCCGGAGAGGTTGAGGATATTGACGACTTACAGTAATCGTATGAGCAAAAATACGAAACAATTTACAGGCATCAAAGCCAGGGCTTTTGCCCCGGCATCATATAGTAAATGTAGTATAAGATATGGGGCCTTCCGGGGTCCTGTTTTTTCGGGAGAAGAGATTTATGGAACTTGATATGACGAAGGGCAGCCCTTCTAAGCTGATTACAAAATTTATCATTCCCATTATCATAGGTAATATTTTCCAGCAGTTATACAGCATGGTGGATACCATTATCGTGGGTCGGTTCGTAGGTGTAGATGCATTGGCGGCAGTAGGAGCCACCGGGTCGGTAAGCTTCCTGATCCTGGGATTTACCCAGGGACTGACCACCGGATTTACTGTGCTGACGGCACAACGCTTCGGAGCCGGGGACCGGGAGGGTATGCGCAAAAGTATCGGAAGCGCAGCCATCCTGTCGGTGATCGTGACGATCGTGATGACAGCAGTCAGTATGGCCGGCATGGACAGTCTGCTTCGGGTGATGAATACTCCGGAAGATATTTTCGATATGACGAAGGAATACATTATGATCATCTGTGCAGGAATTGCCTGCAATGTATTGTATAACCTGTTGTCCAGTATCCTGCGTGCCATCGGCAACAGTGTGGTGCCGTTAGTATTGCTGGTGATCGCTTCGGTGACGAATATTGTCCTGGACTATGTACTGATCGTTTACGGTCATATGGGAGTGGGCGGTGCAGCTTATGCTACCATCATTTCTCAGGGATTATCCGGTGTACTGTGTCTGATTTATATTATTAAGAGCGTACCTACACTGCATATCCGTCCGGAGCATTGCAGACTGGAAAGTCAGTGTGTGAAAAATCAGCTGACCGTGGGAATTCCCATGGCACTGCAGTTTTCCATTACAGCTATCGGTACTATTCTGGTACAGGCAGCACTGAATCTGCTGGGTTCTACCGTGGTGGCATCTTATTCGGTGTCCTGCAAGGTGGAACAGCTGGTGACACAGCCCTTTGCTGCAATGGGTGTGACTATGGCAACTTACTGTGCGCAGAACCGCGGCATCAATGATCTGAACCGGATCCGTAAGGGCGTGAAAGCTGCCAATATCATGTCCGGTGTCTATGCGGTGCTTGTCTACGGACTGGTATATATAGCGCTTCCTTATATTGTACCGCTGTTCATCTCCGAACAGATTGAGATGGTATGCGGCTATGCCAGAACGTATATTACGATCTGTGGCATGTTCTTCATTCCGCTGGGAATGATATTTATCTTCCGAAATGCGCTGCAGGGCTGTGGCTTTGGCTTCATGCCCATGATGGGCGGTGTGGTGGAACTGTTGAGCCGTGGTATCGTGGCTTTTGCGGCAGCGCATCTGATGAGTTATGTGGGTGTGTGCTTTGCCAATGCCTCAGCCTGGCTGACCGCAGGTATTTTCCTCTGGATCGCTTATCATTTCCTCATGAAGAAGATGGTGCGGGAAAAAAAGGTTCATGAGGAACGGATGCTGGCAGAAGCAATGCAGTAATGCAGTAAAACGGCTCAGGGCAGGATCTTTTCAAAAAACAGTCCTGCCAGGAACCACCAGGGAGCATAGTCCAGCCGGATGATCCGGTGGATGTGGAAACGGCTTTTGCCGTAATCCCAGGGGCAGAGACCATGCTTCCACAATAGGCGCCCACTGAGATATTCCACGGTGAAGATCATAGCCATATAGAACAGCCCGCGCCCGGGACGACTGATATTCAGGTGCTCAAAAAGCCGTTTGAAGGGTGCAAGCAGGCAGGCGGAGCCGTAGATAGGGAACATCCACAGGGAAGTATTACCGGTAAGACGCAGATCCCTGCGCCGAAGGGAGTGCAGCGCTGTGAACAGGATCTCCATGCACCAGCCGCACAGCCCGCACAGGAGAAAGCTCCTGCCGAAGGTTTTAAAAGAGTTTGCGATGGATTTTGTCATTTTCATGGACATAGTATATGAAATTTTCAGCGTATGATACGGGAGAGATTGCTATGAACTATCAGGAAGCAATGGAATATATGGAAAAAGTGGGAACTTACGGCATCGTTCCGGGGCTGGACAGCATCCGGGAACTGTGCAGGAGACTGGGAAATCCGCAGGATGAATTAAAATTTGTGCATATTGCGGGAACCAACGGAAAAGGATCCACACTTGCCTATATTTCCAGCATCTTACAGGCTGCCGGATACCGTGTGGGAAAATATATATCACCTGTTATTATTGATTATTGTGAAAAAATCCAGATCGGAAAGCAGAAGATCACGCATAAGGATCTGTGCGAAGGACTGGAGATCATTAAAAAGCATTGTGATGCTATGGTAAGTGACGGCTTTCATCATCCGACGCCTTTTGAGATCGAGACGGCGCTGGCTTTTTGGTATTTCCGGGAGAAACAGTGCAATATCGTCGTGCTGGAGACTGGCATGGGCGGCAGAGAGGATGCCACGAATCTGATCACCACAACGCAGGTGGCGGTACTGGCTTCCATCGGTATGGATCATATGAAATTCTTAGGGAACAGTCTGGAGGAGATCGCAGCACACAAGACAGGAATCTGTAAGCCGGGATGTCAGGTGGTCTCCATGCGGCAAAAGGAAGCGGCACAAAAGGTTGTGGAGCAGACAGCGGCAGAGCTTGGCTGCATGCTGACCATCGCAGATGTGGCAAATGCAAAGCATGTGAAATACGGACTGAAAAAGCAGACCTTCGATTATGGAAATTATAAAAAGCTGGAGATCACCCTTGCGGGGAAATTCCAGGTAGCAAATGCTGTGCTGGCGGTAGAAGCGGTGCAGGCTCTGGAAAAATGCGGTTATGAGATCAAAGAGACTGCCATTCGGAAAGGTCTGAAGGAGACTGTCTGGAACGGACGGCTGCAAATACTGGAAGAACACCCGTTATTTATAGTGGACGGTGCACATAACGAGGATGCAGCCGCAAAACTTGCGGATTCCATAGAATTCTATTTTACAAATAAAAGAATTAGCTATATAATGGGAATGTTAAAGGACAAGGAAGTGGATCGTGTGATCGCACTGACGGAGAAGTATGCGGATCAGATTCTCACGGTGACACCTCCGGACAATCCCAGGGCCATGCATTCTTATGATCTGGCAACAGAGGTGGCAAAGGTACACCCCAATGTGACGGCGGTGGACAGCCTGGAAGAGGCAGTGGAGCTTAGTCACCTGCTGGCAGGACGGGATGATGTGATATTGTGCTTCGGCTCTCTCTCTTATCTGGGAAGAATCCTGAAAATCATGGAGAAGAGACAGACAGCAGGGAATAAACGGAAAGCGAAGCGGTGAAAATGGTAGATCAGAAGAAAGTACAGGAAGCAATAAAGCTTTTACTGGAAGGAATCGGGGAAGATACCGATAGAGAAGGACTGAAGGAGACACCGGAGCGGATCGGCAGGATGTATGAAGAAATCTGCGGTGGTATGGATCAGGATGCGGGAGAACATCTGTCGAAGGTCTTCTCCGTAGACAATAACGAGATGGTACTGGAGAAGGATATTACCTTCTATTCTATGTGTGAGCATCATCTGATGCCTTTTTACGGCAAAGCTCATGTTGCGTATATCCCCGATGGCAAGGTTGTGGGTCTGAGTAAGCTTGCCAGGACTGTGGAGGTATATGCCAGAAGATTACAGATCCAGGAGCGCATGACGGCACAGATCGCCGATGATATCATGAAATATCTGGCGCCTCAGGGAGTTATGGTAATGTTGGAAGCGGAGCATATGTGCATGACCATGCGCGGAATCAAAAAGCCCGGCAGTCAGACCGTTACCATGGTGACAAGGGGAGTCTTTGCGGAGAATAAGGAATTGCAGGACAGATTCTTACAGCTGGTGAACCGATAGAAATTATGAAGACCGGAGGAAGCTGCGGAAAGACCGGATCGAAATGGGGGAACTCCTGTGGACAGAATTGATAAAATATTAAATCATGATTTATTTTTATACCATTTAGGAAAGAACAATGCGGCAGAAGCAGACAGACGCTTCTGCCGTCATAGTATGGTACATTTTCTGGATGTGGCCCGGATCGGGGCGATCATAGCTCTGGAGGAAGGACTGGAACTGGACCGGGAGTGGATCTATGCGGCGGCATTGCTCCATGATTGCGGAAAGCATGAACAGTACGAGAACGGCACGCCTCATGAGCAGGCCAGTGCCCGGATCGCACCGGAGATCCTTAAGGACTGTGGATTTGACGATAAAGAAACGGATGTTATTGTAACTGCAATCTCACGGCACAGAGATCCCGAGGCCGCGAAAGAGAAGAACCTAAACGGCGTTCTTTACCGGGCGGACAAGGCAAGCCGTGCCTGCTTCGCCTGCGATGCGGAGAAGGATTGCAACTGGAAAGACGGCAAGAAGAACCTGACGATCAGGTACTGAGTGCAACAGGCTGAACCGAGAAATTCGCAAAGCTGTACCCGGTAGGGGAACATATCCGGACAAAAAATAATACAAACATGAGGGAGAAAACAAATGAAGATTGGCAACAGAGAGTTTCAGACCAAAGGACATACTTATGTAATGGGGATCCTGAATGTGACCCCGGATTCTTTTTCCGACGGAGGAAAGTGGAATGACAGAGACCGGGCATTGAAGCATGTGGAAGAAATGATCGCTGAGGGGATGGATATTGTGGACATCGGCGGAGAGTCCACGCGTCCGGGTTATACCCTGCTATCTGACGAGGAGGAGATTGCCAGAGTCGTACCCATGATCGAGGCGGTGAAGGCAAATTTTGATATTCCCATTTCCCTGGACACCTACAAAAGCGGAGTGGCAGAGGCAGGAATCCGTGCGGGGGCGGATCTCATCAATGATATCTGGGGCTTGAAATATGATAACCATATGGCAGAGGTCATTGCGAAGAGCGGTCTGCCCTGCTGTCTGATGCATAACCGTAAGGAAGCGGATTATCGGGATTTCATGCAGGATGTGGCAGCGGATCTGGCGGACACGATCCATTTGGCGGAAGCGGCAGGCATCGCGGATGAGAAGATCATCTTGGACCCCGGGGTGGGCTTCGGCAAGACCTATGAGAACAATCTGGAGATCATCAACTGTCTGGAAGAACTGAATATGTTCGGTTATCCGTTGCTTTTAGGATGCAGCCGTAAATCCGTGATCGGACTGACACTGGATCTGCCGGTGACGGAGAGAGTAGAGGGGACGCTTGTGACCACCATGTTCGGTGTGCAGAAGGGATGCATGTTCGTCCGTGTGCATGATGTGAAGGAAAATGTCCGCACCATTAAAATGTGTGAAGCCATTTTAAACAGCAGTAACTGATATTTTGCGAAGAAGCGTTGGGAAAGGCGGAGTTGGCAAATGAAAAAAGGCACTTATGAGGACAAGATCCGTATCGAAGAATTGGAAGTATACGCGCATCACGGCGTATATCCGGAAGAAAATGAAAAAGGACAGCATTTTTATGTGAATGCCACGTTATATACGAATACCCGTCCGGCAGGACTGGCGGATGACTTAAGTCTCTCCACCAATTACGGAGAGGTCTGTCAGTTTATCACGGAGTTCATGCAGCAGCATACTTTTCAACTGATCGAAACGGTGGCGGAGCGGACTGCTTACGAAGTATTACAGCATTTTCCGCTGGTACAGGGACTGGATTTGGAGATCCGCAAGCCCGAGGCTCCGATCCCATTACCCTTTGGCAGTGTATCTGTGGCGATTCACAGGGAATGGCATGAAGCCTATATTGCCGTGGGTTCCAATATGGGAGACAGCAGAGAGCATATCGAGCAGGCTTTGGGACAGCTTCAGAAGAACAAAGACATCAGAGTGGAAAAGGTGTCGGAACTGTTGGAGACACTACCTTATGGCGTCGTAGAGCAGGATAATTTCGTAAATGGAATGTTTGAGATCCGGACGCTGCTTGCACCGGAAGAATTATTACAGGAGCTGCACCGTATTGAGCAGATGGAAGGAAGAGAACGTAAGCTTCACTGGGGTCCACGGACTCTGGATCTGGATATTATCTTCTATGATGATCTGGTGTATGCTTCCGAGGATCTGTTGATTCCGCATATAGATATGGAGAATCGTTATTTTGTACTGAAGCCTTTGAGTGAGCTGGCACCGAATTTCCGTCATCCCATTACGCACAAGACCGTAACACAGATGTTGTCGGAGCTTCCTGTGGATCTTACGGAAGGAAACGAAGCGTAAAACGGGCACAGAGACCGATGAACAGACCGGTCACCAGACCGCTTA
>ENA-OPFG01000951-OPFG01000951.1-human-gut-metagenome-genome-assembly--contig:-NODE-951-length-16490-cov-2.006997_pt1 | contig 16490 bp, 10 predicted proteins | sample MGYA00241304_ERZ501542 | MGnify/ENA primary metagenome ERZ501542 (study PRJEB25962, sample SAMEA2042427) | human gut metagenome | biome: human gut; feature: human-associated habitat; material: faeces...
CGGGAGTGTGGATTGAAATGTAGAAGTGTATTAGATTTTTCGTAGAAGTGAAGTCACTCCCTACGCGGGAGTGTGGATTGAAATGTTAAACTTAAGTTTTTACGAATAGTTGTATTCATGTCACTCCCTTCGCGGGGGAGCGAATTGAAATGGTATAGCTGATCAGGTCGATGAGCAGAGAGAGTCATTCCCTATGCGGAAGTGTGGATTGAAATCTCCCCAATAAACTATAACTATGATTATTACGCTACACTCCCTATATGAGAGTGTAGTTTAATAAATGTCAAACATAGAAAAATAGAAAGAAATCTGAGATTCCACTAAAAAATAGACTTTTAAAACGCATCATTAATAAGGACTGTTACATTCTAAAAATTAGTAGAGATTTTGTTCCTGAATACTCTATTTTCCACCCACCACAGCCTTACTTACCACATCGCCTATATGCGATTCAGCTCCTGTGGCGGGGGGAGAACTTTGTTCTGGTTCTTTTTATTACATGCTAGAATGTCTTCTGCAGAAATTCTGCATGCGATTTATAGTAGCGATAGTATTCGGTACCCTTTTCCTGACCATATTTGGTCACGAAGAGGTTGTGAATTTCCCGAAGGTTTGCTTTGTGCGGGTATAGTTTTTTATAGAAATCATCAATGAGAGCAATACCGGCATTAGAGTAAACAATCGATAAGAATTTACGGTATTTTGTTTTCTTTTGCCAGTTGACCTTTGGTATCTCGTAGGATGGACTCTTTACTATACCATAGATATAACTTCCTTTTTCCTGACCGTAGATTGATATAAGTATGTTGTGGATGGCGGATAGATTACTTTTCCCGACACAGGAAAGTAATGTATCGACCTGTTCCTTATCATACAGCGGCGTAGATACAGCTTCTGGAATAGCAGCTTGTTTATCAATCTTAGCAGAAACAGCAATTTTGACAGGATTCGCAGCGGGAGTGGCTTCTACGATCACGTCCGGCTTTGGATTTTCTGCCTTTATTACTGAAGCATCAATACTTTTCGGTACTGCAGTAAAAGCTGGAATTGCAGGAAGCATTGGCTTTTGTATAGATAGTTCATTTGCCAGTGTGTGGAAAATGGAGGGAGCCTTGCGGCATACATGGTATCCGCGTTCCGTCCAGAAATGTACCACGCTGTCAAATCCTTTATCTTTTGAAACAATGATGAGGTTGTCGTCCGGATTTTTAACGGTATACGAACCAAGGTAGGTTACAAGCTGAAAATCTAAGGCATTATCAGTTCCGTTTTCACAGAGGATGAACTCCGGTTCAAAAGGGGACTGTTTCAATGCGACAACATTTGCATAGGACATGTTAGGAGATTTGTCGGTGTAGAATACAAGGATACAGTCATCGTCATTCAGATAATCAAATAGTTGTATCCAGGAATCACCGACGTTCTCACTATCTACAAAAAATATATTTCTCATGATCACCTCGTTTAACCAGAACAAAATAAGTATAGCATATAATGTTATCGAACTGAACAAGAAAATGTCGACATAAATGTCGGCAAAAAAACAACACCTCCACCCCATAGTAGTTTCATATGCAATACATTTCAGAAATTCTGTCTTGTATCATATAACCACCATGGAGCAGAGGTGCTTTATATTATGCGGTTATTTAATGGATCGCTTCTGAATTCATAACAGTCTTAGCTGTACCTGCATAAGGGTAAGCCCAGAGAGAACTGCTAATTTTACCATAAGTAACATCCATATTCAGTTCATAGGAGTCTACATTTTTGAGATTCTTGATCTTAACATCTTGTGTAGCACGAACTTTGATCCAGAGTGTTTCGTTTGCCTTAAGAGTCAGGCTCTGGTTGTTTTTGTATTTCTTCCATGTGCCATCACCCTTGCGATAGGAAATGATATCAACACCTGTTTCAATAGTTGAGCCATTGTCCAGACCGATCGTCAGTACAGCATTGTCATATAATTTTAATGTGTCATTATAGGCTTTGCTGGTGATCTTATATACTGTTTCGTTATTAGCACATTTTACACTGTTGTCAAATTTGAACGTATATTTACCGGTTTGGTTTGTTGCAGATATCTGCTCGTAGTCTGTAAATGCACTGTAATATTTCTTCTTGCCGACCTTAAGATAAGTTCTGACCTTATAGCGGTATGTCTTGCCGGCTTTTACCGTCTTGTCTTTGTAGTTCAGACTGTCTACACTTTTCTTGACTGTTGCGATCTTCTTGTAGCCCACGATACCCATTTCTTTCCGGTAGATTTCATATCCGGTTGGAAGTACACCGCCTGAACTGTATAATTTCAGTGTGATCGACTTTGTACTTCTTGGGGCTTCTGCAAACTGGTACTCGTCAAATGAACACACAGGACCTGTATAGGTAAATGCAGGGATACCGGTTTCGACAACTTTCTTCTTGTTTTTATAACCGCGTATCATATAGGTATAACGATTTTCCGGTTTCGCTTTTTTGTCGGTGTAGCTTTTCTTCTTACCCGAAATGGTTGCGATCAGTTTGTATTTGCCTGCGTTCCAATCCTCGTCTGCAACTGCCCGGTAGATCTTATACTGCGTAACTCCCTTTTGCGCTTCCCATGACAATTTCACCGAAGTGACTGAGGTAGCGGTAGCTGTTACGTCAAGATAGTCACTGGCTTTTACGATCGGCATGCTCGTAAACATGAGCTCTCCGATCATAATAAACATGAGTATGAGACTGATAATCTTTTTGTTCATAACCTTCAACTCCTTTCTTCGTCCGATATATACAGTTTATATTAGATGTATTTTTATATTCTGCTTATGTCTTTGCTAACATACCTTATAAATGACACACTTCGTTTTCTATTCAATGCATATGTCTTTTTCGTAAATACTCCTGTGCCAACTCACCTTCGGTTCAGACAGGCACTCGTATTTACTGACAATATGCATCTCATAACGAAAGCCTCGTGTATGTCATATTACAAGATATATTGCCATAGACACAAACAGAATATAAAAGATAAACATTAATTCTATACCTGTATATACGGCTCCATAACCCTAAATTCCAACATATCATCAGATTGATATGCTTATATAAATTATACCATATACATATGCATATCCGGTACTGAAAAAGTATCGTCAAAATGACGAAAAAACCAAGAAAATAGGCGGTTTGCGGCTATATCTGGCAGATTATACATTCTATCAAAATCTCCCTTATAAAGTCCATTGACGACTTGCGATAGATAATCCAAAGTAGTAAGCCGAAAGTATTAATAAATATCCCGTTACATATCAGCCTGCCTGAGATAAATGTTGAGATTGGATGATGGGTAGATGCGTTCAAATACAGTCCTTGCTTATGGTGTTTGTATCGACCAAGGCATAGCATGATATGACATTAGCGAGTCATATGTGCTATGTCGGGGTCGATACAAACACCATAAGCAAGGTTACGCTATCACCTCACCCCTCCATCAGCCGGATAAGCTCCTTTGCGGCATTTGACAGATAATGCCCGTTCATATAGCCGATGCCAAGTGTATAGCTTGCGCTTGGATAGTTAAGCTGGATCACATTGAGGTTGTCAGTCAGCTTCCGGTCAGACAGAAAATTGCCGGGATAAACCGTGCATCCATAGTGGTTGATACACAGATTATATAAGGTTTCCAGATTGTTGGATTCCACACCAACCTTGACAGCCATTTTTTCAGACTGGAAGATGCTGTTCATGGCACTCCGGATCGTATTGCCGGTTTTATTGAGAAGAAAATTGCAAGGTTCCAGAACCTGGATCCTTCCGGTGCTGATCAGGATGCTCTTGACGTGACTGAAGTCCGGTCCGAAACAATTTTTTAGATATTCATCCGTAACCAGCAGGTACAGATGATCTTCCCCTTTCGTTCATCTGCGATATCCTGAAATTCATTCATCATTTCTGTTTCCGTCTGAACCAGACGGTTCGAATAGTCCAGAAATCGTTCTCCGGCATAGGTAAGCTTCAGTGGTGTCGTTCGCTCAAATAATTTTGAACCCAGCGTCTGCTCGATACATTTATAACGACAAGACACGAACAGGGAGCAGCATTTATGGCGGATGTTTATGGTCGACTGACCGGAAAAGCAGGCGTGTGTCTGTCTACGCTTGGACCCGGAGCGACGAATCTGATCACAGGTGTAGCAGATGCAAACAGTGACGGTGCTCCGCTTGTAGCAATCACCGGGCAACTCGGAACGGATAAGATGCATCTGACCTCCCACCAGTATCTGGATCTGGAGGCATTATTTAAGCCGATCACGAAGCGGACAAAGATGATCATGCGCCCGGAATCTGTAAACGAGATCGTTCGTCTGGCATTCAAATATGCGGAGAGTGAGAAACCGGGTGCAACGCATATCAATCTGCCGGAGGATATTGCAAAGGAAGAAGTGCCGGAGGGAGTAGCCCGGAAATTTATCACGACAGCACCTAAGAATAAAGAATATGCAGATATTGAAAGCATTGAACATGCCGCTGCTGCGATCTTCCAGGCAGAGCATCCGGTCATTCTTGCAGGACATTCGGCTGTCCGGGCAAAGGCATCAAGAGCGTTGACGGAATTTGCAACGAATCTGAAAATCCCTGTTGTAAATACAATGATGGCAAAAGGAATTGTTCCATATGATAATCCATATTCAATGTGGACGATCGGTATTCCGCAGAAGGATTACCAGAATGTGATATTAGAAAAGGCAGATCTGATTATTACAGTTGGTTATGATATTGTCGAATTTGCACCGATTAAATGGAATTTGAAGGATGACCACAAGATCATTCATATTGATTCCCGGCCGTCCCACGTTAATAAATTATATCAGCCGGTGACAGAAGTGATCGGAGACATCAGTGATTCTCTGGAGAAAATAGGCAACCGGTGTCATCGGACGAAGGAACCGGAACAGGCACTGGCGATCAAGAGGCAGATGAGCAAGGAACATGAACAGTATGAGAATGATATGGCATATCCGGTTAAACCGCAGAAAATCCTCTGCGATATCCGATCCGTTATGGGTAAGGAGGATATTCTGGTATCTGATGTTGGAGCCCATAAGATGTGGATATCCAGACATTATAACTGCTATGAGCCAAATACCTGTCTGATCTCAAATGGTTTTGCAACGATGGGTATAGCGGTTCCCGGTTCGATCGCAGCGAAGATGTTATATCCGGAAAGAAAGGTACTTGCTGTTACAGGTGATGGTGGTTTCATGATGAACTGTCAGGAGATTGAAACAGCTGTTCGGATGAATGTTCCGATCGTCGTTCTGGTCATGCGGGATGATAGCTATGGTTTGATCAAATGGAAACAGGATGACCGGTTTGGCGATCACTGTTTTGTAGATTTTACAAATCCGGATTTTGTAAAAATGGCAGAGAGCATGCATGCAGTCGGACTTCGTGTAGATAAAACAGAAGATTTGAAGGATGTTCTGGAACAGGCATTTGCATCTGGTAAAGTCTGTATCATTGACTGCCCGGTTGACTATGCAGAGAATACAAAACTGACGGAACACTTAAAACAGGTGATCGCAGAATTAGAATGATAAATGCATGAAATGCGCAAAGTACATCATGCAGCTATTTAGAAATAAAATTTCTCATAGTATCCTCTTACCATCTATGATAAAATAGAACCAGTATAAAAGGTACGGAATACAGTATAAAACAAGAGGGTGCACAGCAGATTGATACAGGGGTGATGCTATGAGAAGATATAGGAAACTGAAAATATTTGTGGCAGGGCTTGCCATGATCGCAGCGGCGGCAACGGGTGGCGGAACCGTATTTGCAGCGGGAACAACAATGGCAGAGATAACAACAGATAAAACGCACGATACTCTGTCAGGAACGGAAGAACAGACAGAGGAAGAAGCGGATACATCTACACAGGTTGAAGATCGACAAGAAGAAACAGATAAAGATGAGATCTTGGCTGCGGAGCCGGAAGAGGATTCGTATGGCTGGGAAGAAATCCTGGGTGACGTAAATGCGGTCACGATGGGAAATGGAATATCCGCCTATAATCTTCGGGAAGACAGGACAGCAACGGACCGGTATTATGATCAGTTGGATGATGTGTCAAAAGAAATCTATAATATCTTATATGATGCCTATAAAGATGGCTCTACAACGAGTACGATCACGTTGAATTATTCCAGCGTGTGGAAGGATCAGAAGATTACGATCACATCGGATAATAAGATGGTCATGCCGGATACCTTTCATCCACAGGTGCTGAGCTGGGAACGTGACATGCTGACTCCGGCATTTCTTGCTCTGATCTATGACCATCCGGAGCTTAGCTGGCTGTCGGGTGCAACCTATTATATGTCATACAAAATAAATGGAATTTCATATTATTCGTCTGAGCTGGATGAGAATAACAGTATGGTAAAGGATGTAACAGTTCCATGTATTACGACCTATATCAAAGAACCGTCGGTTGATGCTACAAAGGCGGAGATGGATACGATCGTGTCGGAAGCAACGGAATCGATCAATAAGAAGCTCGCGGGAAGTACATCCAGATATCAGACCATAAAAGAGATTCATGATTATATCTGTAACAGTACATCCTATGCAAAATCTAATACGACAAGCAGTGAATATCAATCGGCTTACAGTGCATTTCGTGACACGAATGGTGATGGAACGGTGGAGACGGTCTGTGCAGGATATTCCAGAGGCTTTAAGCTGTTGTGCGATGCATATGGAATACCATGTGTGCTTGTGACCGGAGTGACAGATACCGGTGGAGCCCATATGTGGAATCTGGTTCAGATGGAGGACGGTATCTGGTATGGAGTAGATGCTACCTGGGATGACCAGACCGGCCGGACCTATTATGATTTCTTTTTGGTTGGATATGCAACGAAGCCGGATCATTTTGCAAAGACCGATTTCGGAAGCTGTCATATAGCAGAAGGCGCCTGGGATGCAAATGGCGCATATGAATTCGTCTATCCGGAACTGAGTACAGACCTGTATCATGAAGATCAGGATGAAGATGGAATCTGTGATCTGTGTAATGCAATGTTAGATGGTATGAGCGCATTACTTGCCGGATATTCGCTCCGGCTGGATGAGGAGACGGGGATCTGCTTTTATCTGCGGTTTACAAATACAGTTTTAAATGACAGCGGCGCATATATGGAATTTACGATGCCGGATGGAAGCACAACGCAACAGAAGGTGACGGATGCAGAGAAGCAGACAGTAAATGGAAAACAGTATTATGTATTTACCTGTTATGTGGCAGCAAAGGAGATGGCGGATGATATCCGGGCACAGGTATTTCTGTCCGATGGAACTGCCTGCGGAACAATATATCGGTATTCGGTTCAGGATTATGCGGGATATATGTTAGACCGGAGCAGTACCTATACAGCAGAACTTCCGGTCGTGAAGGCAATGCTGAATTACGGAACTGCCGCACAGGAATTGTTTGGTTATCATACCGGTGATCTGGCAAATGCAATTCTGCCGGAGACGGAACGTCAGATAGGAAGCATGGATCTGACTGCACTTGCATCCTATCAGTTCGTGCAGGCAGGAAATATGCCGGATGGAATTTCCTATTATGGAAGCTCCTTGGTGCTACGTTCAGGAACACTGATCCGTCATTATTTTACAAAAGCAGGTGATGTGGAGCTGAGTGATATAACATTTACCTTAAATGGAAATGCAGTAACTCCGGTATCCATCGGATCCAATATGTTTTATATAGAAATTCCTGCCGTGCATATTCAGAACATTACACAGATGAATACATTGGCAGCAGGAGAGAGTGGAGCGATAACATATGGTGTTTTAAGTTATGCATATACGGTGTTGTCGGCTCAGACATATGGAAGCACACTGGAACAGGTTATGAAAGCTATGGTTATATATCAGCAGACAGCACAGACCTATCTTGCCAGATGACACATGCTTGTTCAGAATATAAACGAGGGCAAAGAACCGACAAAATAAAAAAGAATCAAAAATAGAAATAAAGACGAATTAAAACAGGAGACAGTATACAAGCATGAGTTGTACACGGTCTCCTGTGTTTCTATCCGATAAAATCCGGATCATTATTTATTTTTTACGAGCCTGTACCATATATTCTTTGAAAGAGGCACGCAGGCTTCGCTCGATATTCGGAATAATATGTCCGTTTTCATTATTTTGCCATACCGCCTGCAGGAAGAATGAATTTCCGGTCAGGAAACGATTCCTTGTAAAGGCATCCGTCTGTTCCTGATCCTGAAAACGACATAATTCGATATCATCATGATATAGAATCTCGGCTGCGGTGTGGAACTGTCCGTCCGTACAGTACCATTTGTAGATACCGTGAAAAGTTGTACGGCAATACCATCCAAGGAAGGTAAAGCCTTTATAACGGAATGGATTCTTTGCCAGTTTTACAACTGCGTTGCCGTCATATTTCTCATTTGGACGAAATTCAATCGATTTTTCCCGGATCGATTTGTTCAATCCAAAAGTAAATAACCGACAGACAAGATTTTTATTCTTAGCAGAGGAAGCATAGATCAGGTTAAATGGTTCCTTCTTAAAATGCGTATCTGCCAGATTGTATTTCTTTTCAACAGAATGGATCGCATTCAGTATGAAATCACCGGAGGCTTTTCGTTTTTCCTCCAGAAGCTGACCAACTTTGCTATAATCGATCGGTTTTGCTGATTTTGTACTGTCATAGGTTTTTGTAAAACGGCGATCCTCTAAATCAAAGGTTTTTAAGATTGTATCAACCTTATCGCCATGTCTTGCACCAACATAAAACTGCTTTTCAAATAAGATCGAGAATGCACAGGCATGGAATGAATTTGTAAAGATGTATTCTGCCTGTTCTATATATCCAAGCCATTCATCCGGACCAACATTATAGATGACTTTGTAATCGCCTTCTTTTGGCAGATGGACATTGCTTTCATAGGAGGACAGAATGATAAGTTCCAGACCTTTTTCCTTTGCAAATGCCAGAGCCTTCTGGATGGAGTCGATCGCACGCTCCATTACAGCGTAGAGCAGGACATATTTGCGTTCCTGATTTCTGGGCGGGAGCGCAATATCGTGCCAGAATTTTTTATCCTTTAAGAATACAGGATCCAGTACAACCGGAACATCTTTCCCCGTCAGTTCATGAATGTGTTCGGCAAAGCTTGACTCTCTCGCAGCGATTGCCTCGAATGGCGTTGTATATTCGATAAATTCTTTTTCCTGTTCTTTTGTCCAGCCGTTAAAGACACCACGACTGACAGCATATCCGATCTTCGGAGCGTTTTTCATAGGCTCGGCAGCCAGAAAAAATCCACGGTCAAAGCCTTTATCCGGATTGTACTGCCAGATAACATCCGTAGCACAGATGTAGCAGTCAAAATCCAGTTTCTGATCATCCAGATCGTCATGGTGATAGGTTTCTTTGGTGCGGATATAATGAGCATTGATAAAGTTCTCAAATTTCTGATACCGCTTTGGCCATATCGTGTACAACTTGGCAAATTTATTGATCGTAAGTATTTTCAGGTTATGCTTATGTGTCCAGACCTTTTGTTCATCTTTTGTAAGGCCTTCCGGCATTATTTCTGTCAGAGCTTTGTTGTAGCCATGTTGCAGATAAAAATGCAGAGGATAGACCGGATCGTATTCTTTGTTATTGTAGATAGGCATATAGTCAATGACTGTACTTTCGATGCCATGATCTGATAAAAATTGCTGGAAAGCATATGTGTGTAAAGGACACGCAAAATTAAGTGCTTTCGTATGTGTATTTATTGAAATAATCCCTATCTTCAAAACGATAGTTCCTCCCTGAACTTTACATATAATTTATAAACCTTAACAGGCCACATATAGTTTTATTTTATCTTATAATTATATATAAATCAAGCGCAAAAGACAGAATCAGACATTTGTCGTGGGAAATCGATCAGTTAATTCCTTTCATTGTAAGCTGGATCCGTTTCTTGGCAAGATCCACGCTCATAACCTTAACCGTTACGATGTCACCGACGCTGACGACATCCAATGGATGCTTGATGAATTTATCGGACATCTGGGAGATATGCACCAGACCATCCTGATGAACACCGATGTCGACAAATGCACCAAAATCGATTACATTGCGGACGGTTCCCTTTAAGATCATGCCTTCCTTCAGATCCTTCATTTCAAGGATATCACCACGCAGGATCGGCTGTGGCATTTCGCTTCTAGGATCTCTGGCTGGCTTTTCCAGTTCTTTTACAAGGTCGGTGACGGTTACTGTTCCGACACCCAGTTCCTTTGCGAGTGCTTTGATATCACCGGCTGCTTTTGTAATGCCCTTTAACTGACCGGATGCAAGATCATCCATGGAATAACCGAGATGCTGGATCAGTGTTTCAGTAACCTCGTAGCTTTCCGGGTGGACAGAGGTTGCGTCCAGTGGATTTGTACCACCAGTGATCCTCATAAATCCGGCACACTGTTCAAATGCTTTCGGGCCAAGTTTAGCAACCTTTAACAGTTCTTTTCTGTTCTTAAAACGGCCATTTGCTTCTCTGTATTCTACGATATTTTTTGCCAGGGTTTTGTTGATACCGGAAATATGTTCCATCAGAGGAGCGGAAGCCGTATTTAGATCGACACCGACCTGGTTTACGGAATCTTCTACAACAGCGTCTAATGCTTCTGTCAGCTTCTTTTGGTTCATATCGTGCTGATACTGACCGACACCGATCGCTTTTGGATCGATCTTGACCAGCTCGGCAAGCGGATCCTGAAGTCTTCTTGCGATTGAAGCAGCACTACGCTGGCCTACATCAAAGTTCGGGAATTCTTCTGTTGCAAGTTTACTTGCAGAGTAGACGGATGCGCCGGCTTCGTTTACGATCACATATTGAATCTTTGTATCCAGCTCATGGATAAGATCTGCAATGATCGCTTCGGATTCACGGGAAGCAGTACCGTTTCCAACTGAGATAAGGGAAATATGATATTTCTTGATCAGATCTTTTAAGATCTTCTTGGATTCTTCCACTTTGTTCTGAGGGGCAGTTGGGTAAATAACCTTAGTGGCGAGCACCTTTCCGGTTGCATCAACGACTGCCAGCTTACATCCGGTACGGAAAGCAGGATCCCAGCCGAGAACCACATGACCATTGATCGGTGGCTGCATTAAAAGCTGCTTTAAGTTGCTGCCAAATACCTTGATCGCGCCATCTTCAGCAGCTTCTGTCAGACTGCTTCGAATATCGCGCTCAATAGAAGGTGCGATCAGACGATCATAACTGTCAGTTATAGTATTTCTTAAAATGTCATTTGTATTTGGATTGTCGCGTACGATCACATGACGGATCAGATAACCGGTGATCTCATCAACTGGTGCTTCAATCTTAACAGAGAGAAATTTTTCCTTTTCTCCACGGTTGATCGCAAGTGTACGGTATCCGGTCATTTTGCGTACGGGTGTGCTGAAATCATAATACATTTCATATACGGATTCTGCTTCCGGATCCTTGGCAGTTGTCATCAAAATACCCTTGTCCATTGTAAGGCTTCGGATTTCTGTACGATATTCAGCATTATCTGAAATAGATTCTGCAATAATGTCCATAGCTCCGGCGATGGCTTCTTCTGCAGAGTGGACTTCTTTCTCCTCGGATACATAAGCCAGTGCTTCCTCCAGAATCGGCTTATTTGTCATCTGAAGGGAGATGATGTTGGCAAGTCCGGTAAGACCTTTGCTCTGTGCGATTGTCGCACGCGTTTTTCTCTTTGGTTTATAAGGACGATACAGATCTTCCACTGCAACGAGTGTTTCAGCAGCCAGAATTGACTTCTTTAGTTCATCGGTCAGCATGCCCTGTTCTTCGATCGAAGCGATGACCTTTTCCTTCCGGTCTTCCAGTCCTCTGAGATAAGTGAGCCGTTCATCCAGAGTACGAAGCTGTTCATCGTTTAAAGAACCGGTAGCTTCCTTTCTGTATCTTGCAATAAAAGGGATCGTGCATCCCTCATCTATCAATTTAACGGCAGCAGCTACCTGCTCCTGCCGGCACATAAGTTCCTGACTGATTTTCAAAATAATATCCATAATCGTGAAACCTCTTTCTTAATTTGTATTATTCACCGTAACAGGCAATGACATATATATTGTGCGTTCAAGTCCGCTTGTTGCAACCCGCACGGACAGGTTGGAACAATATATAGTTGAATATTACGGGAAAGCAGAATCTAGTATATGCGAAATTCCGGCAGGATTCAAGCTTGGAGACAGACAAATTATGGAAAAGTACAAGACAGAAAAACGAAGCAGATGAAAAAATGAAGTATCTATAAAATGACAGATTTGCTGGAAAGATATGGGCGGCTGTGTTATACTGAAATAGATACAAGGTGCGGGTGGACATGTCCGGTTATATCATATTAAATACCAGTTAAGGTACAGAATGGAGCAGAACATGCAGGGTTTTACAAATACAGCAGACAGGAATGAAACAATTTCTTATATAGAAGAATGTGGCTGTCAGACAGAAGCAGCAGAAGCAGATTGCGTGAAGACTGCAATGGCATTTGCCAGGCAATGTCATCAGGGGCAGACACGTCTTGGAAGAGATGGCAAAGTGCCGTATTATGATGAACATATTCTTGGTGTTTACCATATATTAAAGGACGAATGCCATGTAGAGGATGAAACTGTACTTGTAGCTGCATTATTGCATGATACGGTAGAAGATACGGACTGTACATTTGAAGATATTGAAAAGATCTTTGGTACGGATATCAGGGATCATGTATATTTATTAAGTAAACTTGAAGGAGAGACCTTCTCTGACTATTCAAAACGTCTATTTGACCACGCCCCGGCACAGGTGGTCATGATCAAACTTGCAGACAGACTGCATAATCTAAGAACTATCCTTTTTGTATCCAATCGCAAATGGATCCAGAGAAAAGTAAATCAGACTTATACCGATATCCTTGACCGGCTAGAACAGGTAAAAGACAATCTGGGAGAGAACTATGCTTCCGAGATATCTATGTTAAAAGATAAAATTATCGAACAACTTGCTGTTGTTCAGGCAGAACTGGACAAGAAGCGGGAGACAATTCAATAATACCGATTTCTCCGTCCGTTGGACTTTCGAAATCGTACAGCTATTCGCATTCCGGGCTATTCGCCCTTCTTGCTCATGTCTGTTTATCTGCCAAATAAATAAGCAACGTTGTCTTTATACAGACACGTTGCTTATTTGCTTGGCAGATTTATTGTCATATGTTTTCAATCTGCCAGTCGATCGGTTCAACACCGTGCTCGGTCAGGAAGTTGTTCGTTTTGCTGAAAGGCTTGCTTCCCCAGAAGCCACGATAGACAGATAACGGACTTGGATGCGGAGCTTTTAAGATCAGATGATTCGGATTGTTTAACATCGAAGCTTTTTTTTGTGCATACGATCCCCATAAGATGAATACGATCGGACGATCCTGGCGGTTTAAGATCTCCATACAGGCGTCTGTAAATTGTTCCCAGCCATGTCCCTGATGGGAATTTGCCTGATGCGCCCGGACGGTCAGAACAGCATTTAACATCAGGACACCCTGCTCTGCCCATTTGACAAGATAACCATTATTGGGTATATAGCAGCCAAGGTCATCGTGAAGCTCCTGATAGATATTAGCAAGAGAAGGCGGGATGTCGACACCCGGCTTTACGCTGAAGCTCAGACCATGCGCCTGCCCTACGTTGTGGTAAGGATCCTGACCGATGATAACACATTTGACCTTTGATAATGGTGTCAGATGGAACGCATTGAATATATCATCGGCAGGAGGAAAGATCTCTCTTGTGGCATATTCATGTCCGACAAAATTAAACAGTTCTTTATAATATTCTTTTTTATATTCGGGCTTCAGTTCCGCAGCCCAATCATTTGAAATAGCTGGCATAATTCAGACTCCTTATCTATAGTGTATAGGATACGTTTTTCATTTCGAGACGACATTCTGCATTCTGAAAATAAAAAGAATAGCATATGTGTTCATTTTTTAAAATAGTGTAACATAAAGAATATTTAATGTAAATTTTAAGGTGTAATTTTACTCTGAAACATTGTCAGGTGAGAGACTTTGTGGTATCATCTTTTCAAATGAAATTTTTGCAGAAGGGGTGCTGAAAATGGAGAAAGCATATAAGACAATGAAAACTTCAGGCGCAATAAATATTGCATTAGGCGTAGTGGTTCTGGTGCTTGGACTTGCATCCGGTATATTGATGATCGCATCAGGCGGTTGTCTATTGAAGAACAAACGTCATATTGTATGGTAGGAATGACAATCCTATGCACGCGGATACAGGAAGAACAGTTGCCGCGTGCATATTTTTTGCAGATCTTTTTATGACGGAGTTTTTCTGTAAAAATGGGGTTGACAGACAGCGAGACACTGTGTTAAAGTCGATACAGATAATACGATGAAGAGGAATAGTAGAATCTATGAAGCATTCAGAGAGTTGTCGGTTGGTGTGAGACAACAGTGGAACAGATTTGAACTCGCCTCAGAGTAGCCCGCTGAAAGGAAGTAGGATGGGATGGAACCTGACCATTATAGCAGGAGGATATAAGAGATTCTATCTGTATCTGTAACGAGAGCATACAACATGTATGAAATAGAGTGGTACCGCGTATAACTTACGTCTCTATAGGTGATGAGATGTAGGTTTTTTTATTGCCATATTTTATGTAATATATGAATCGAAGAACAAAAGCCGTTACAGGAGCTTATACAGAAAACAGAAACAGGAGGTTAAACATGAAGAATTTTGAGCATTACAAAAGAGGCTATTATATGCCACCGGAAAAGTCTGTAAAATGGGTAGAAAAAGAGTATATTGATAAGGCGCCGATCTGGTGTAGTGTAGATTTAAGAGACGGTAATCAGGCACTGATCGTTCCAATGAATCTGGATGAGAAACTGGAGTTCTTCAAAGAACTTGTACGAATCGGTTTCAAAGAGATCGAGATTGGTTTCCCTGCAGCATCGGAAACAGAATATGAGTTCTGCCGTACCCTGATTGAGAAGAATATGATACCGGATGATGTAACCATTCAGGTGCTGACACAGGCAAGACCGCATATCATTAAGAAAACATTTGAAGCAATTGACGGCGCAAAGCATGCGATCGTTCACCTGTATAATTCGACATCCTATGCACAGAGAACACAGGTATTTAAGAAATCAAAAGAAGAGATCTTACAGCTTGCGGTTGATGGGGCAAAATTGTTGAACCAGATGGCAGAAGAGCACGGAGTAAATTATCCGTTTGAGTATTCACCGGAGAGCTTTACCGGAACAGAGATTGACTATGCATTGGACGTATGTAATGCAGTTATTAAAGAATGGAAGCCTACTCCGGATCGTAAGGTTATTATTAACCTTCCTGCAACTGTAGAAATGTCACTTCCGCATGTGTATGCAAGCCAGATTGAGTACATGAGTGAACATTTGATTGACAGAGAAAATGTTATCCTGTCCTTACATCCGCATAATGACCGTGGATGCGGCGTAGCAGATGCAGAGCTTGGTATTCTTGCAGGTGCAGACAGAATCGAAGGAACTTTATTTGGAAATGGTGAGAGAACCGGTAATGTAGATATCATCACACTTGCCATGAATATGTACACACATGGTGTAGACCCACATCTTGATTTCAGTAATTTACCGGAAATCACTGAGTTATACGAAGATGTAACCGGAATGCATGTATATGAGCGTTCTCCTTACACCGGTAAGTTAGTATTTGCCGCATTCTCCGGCTCTCATCAGGATGCGATTGCCAAAGGCATGAAGTGGCGCGAAGACAAACAGTTAAAGGATTGGACGGTTCCTTATCTTCCACTTGATCCACATGATGTTGGAAGAGAATACGAAGGAGATGTCATCCGCATCAACTCCCAGTCCGGCAAGGGCGGTGTCGCTTTCGTTATGGATACTTATTTTGGCTTCAAGCTGCCCAAGGCGATGCACAAAGAGTTTGCAAATGTTATCCAGAAGATATCCGAGAAGCAGGGCGAGGTTTCCCCGCAGCAGATCATGGACAATTTCAAGCGCGAGTATCTGGATCAGAAGGAACCTCTGCACTTCAAGAAGCTGAGAATCGAGGATCTGAGCGGAGATGTGGAATCCGGCGAATTCGATACAAAGGTTATCGTGGACTACACGCTGGCAGGCAAGCCCGGTACATTCGATGCAGTCGGCAACGGCCCGATCGATGCGGTCAAGAGAGGACTGCAGGTTACCTTCGGCATGAATATCAGAGTGCTTGATTACGAGGAGCATGCGCTGCAGAACGGTTCCAACGCGCAGGCAGCAGCATATATCCATATGATGGATGCAGAGAGCGGACGCGTTACTTATGGTGTCGGCGTAAGCTCCAACATCACAAGAGCATCTGTACGCGCAATGTTCTCG
>ENA-OPFG01000952-OPFG01000952.1-human-gut-metagenome-genome-assembly--contig:-NODE-952-length-16473-cov-63.524059_pt1 | contig 16473 bp, 9 predicted proteins | sample MGYA00241304_ERZ501542 | MGnify/ENA primary metagenome ERZ501542 (study PRJEB25962, sample SAMEA2042427) | human gut metagenome | biome: human gut; feature: human-associated habitat; material: faeces...
TAGAGCACAACCTTGCCAAGGTTGGGGTCGCGGGTCCGAGTCCCGTTTTCCGCTCAACTCTTAACGTTTACCATGCCGCAATGGTGGAATTGGTAGACACGAGGGACTTAAAATCCCTTGGCCAGTAATGGCTGTGCGGGTTCGAGTCCCGCTCGCGGCACCTTAAAGTTTTTCCTTATGAAAAAATTTGCTTACATCCTCATTTTATTCATTACGCTGGTCTTAACATCATGTGGTGTTAGCAGTGGGCATTTCAAGTTTGAAGGCAAATTTCTCAACATGAATCAAGGCGAGTTTTATGTTTACAGTCCTGACGGGGGCTTCGAAGGCGTTGACACCATCAAGGTAGAAGGCGGCCGTTTCACTTTCGAAACCGAATGTAAGGAAGATTTTACCATTATGCTTGTTTTCCCTAATTTCTCTGAGCAGCCTATCTTCGCAAAATCGGGCAAATCAGTAGAAATCAAGGCAGATGCTTCGCACCTTAAGGAAATGGAGGTAAGCGGAACCGAAGATAACGAACTGATGACAAAATTCCGCAAGAACATCCTGAAAGATACGCCACCTGAGGCTAAAAAGCATGCAGAAGACTTCGTCAGAGAACATCCGAATTCTGTGTGCAGCATCTATCTGATCAAAAAATACTTCATCACTTCTACACAACCTGATTACCGCAAGGCGCTCTCACTCATCAATATCGTAGAGAAGGAACAGCCTAAAAACGGACAGTTGGCTAAGATGAAGCAGTTGGCAGAAACCATGAAGAATGTAGGCACCGGTGCAACCCTGCCTTCATTTACAGCATACGATATCAACGGGAAACTCGTTTCCAGTACAGAAATGAGCAGCGCTCCGGTTGCCGTACTCTACACCTGGGCTACCTATAACTATGACAGCCAGGACATGCAGCGCGAACTGAAGAGCCGGCAGAAGAAATCGAACGGCAAGCTTAAGCTGATGGCTTTCTGTCTGGATGCCAGCAAGAGCGAATGCAAGAACAACATCAAGCGCGACTCTATCGCATGCCCTATCATCTGCAACGGCGAAATGCTGGAAGACAAGACCTTGAAGAAGTTGGGATTGGAAAACCTTCCTGACAACATCATACTTCAAAATGGTAAAATCATCGCCCGAGGCATGAAAAAGCAAGAGCTTTACAATAAGCTCGACCAACTGCTAAAATAAATACTTTCGAGCTAGTCAAGAACCCATAAAAAGCACGCCTATATGTTAGTAAAGACATATTGTGCAGCAGTTAACGGACTAGAAGTAACTACTGTAACCGTAGAAGTAAGCCTCAACAGAGGCGTCATGTACCACCTCACAGGCTTAGGCGACGAGGCGGTCAAAGAGAGCCGTAACCGAATTTCAGCAGCTCTCCAGTATAGCGGCTTCAAATTTCCGATAGCCGACATCACCATCAATCTGGCTCCAGCTGACCTCAGGAAAGAGGGCAGCAGTTTCGACTTGCCGCTTGCAATCGGACTTCTAGGCGCCAACAACAACATTCCCGAAGATCATCTGAAAGAGTACATGATGGTAGGCGAGCTGAGCCTTGACGGTACGCTCCAGCCTATCAAAGGTGCCCTACCGATAGCCATCAGAGCAAGAGCAGAGCACTTTAAGGGACTGATTGTACCGGAACAGAACGCTCGGGAAGCGGCTGTCGTAAACAATCTTGAGGTTTACGGCATGAAAACGCTTTTCGAAGTCATACAATTCATGAGCGACAGAAGCAATCCTTCTCCTACAATCGTTGACACCCGCAAGGAATTTTACGAAAACCAGACACATTGTGAATACGATTATGCCGACGTCCGCGGTCAGGAGAACGTGAAAAGAGCGCTCGAAGTGGCTGCGGCTGGCGGACACAACCTGATTATGGTAGGTCCTCCAGGTTCAGGAAAGTCAATGATGGCAAAACGTTTGCCGTCCATCCTCCCCCCTCTCACGCTCTCTGAGAGTCTGGAAACAACACAGATTCACTCCATTGCAGGCAAACTGGGCAAGAATGTATCACTCATTTCCCAACGCCCGTTCCGGTCTCCTCACCATACCATCTCTCAAGTGGCTCTGGTAGGCGGTGGAACTTCACCACAACCGGGAGAAATATCGCTCGCCCATAATGGCGTTCTGTTCTGCGATGAACTTCCGGAGTTCAATAAAACCACTCTGGAAGTACTCCGCCAGCCATTGGAAGACCGCCACATCAACATCAGCAGAGCAAAATATTCTACAGATTATCCATGTTCATTCATGTTTGTGGCAAGTATGAACCCTTGTCCATGCGGATATTATGGTGATCCGACACATCGCTGTGTCTGCACGCCAGGCCAGATTCAAAGATACATGAACAAGATTTCGGGTCCGTTACTCGACCGCATCGACATCCAATGCGAAATCAGTCCCGTTCCTTTCCAGGACATATCGAAGGCAGCACCAGGTGAGCCAAGTGCCAAGATCAGAGAAAGAGTCATCAAGGCAAGAGAAGTTCAAGCCGAAAGATTCAAAGATTATAAAGGCATCCATTGCAACGCCCAGATGACCGAAAGAATGATTCATCAGTTTGCCGAACCCGACGAACAAGGTATCGAACTGCTCCGAATGGCAATGGAGAAGCTTTCTTTGTCAGCCAGAGCCTATAACAGAATCCTGAAAGTGGCACGAACCATTGCTGATTTGGCAGGAAGTGAACAGATTAAGCCTGACCATATAGCAGAAGCCGTGGGATACAGAACCCTCGACAGAGGAGATTGGGCAGAAAGAGGACATTTATAATCATAAAGAAGATATATGTAAAAGGATAAAAATCCGTTTTTTCCTATCATTCGCTCTAAAAAGTTGGATTTATAAAGGAAAAAAGGGAGAAAAATAGAAGAATATCCATTTTAAAATAGTTACAAACCTGTTTTAGAATGGCTATTTTCTTTTGTCATTACGAAAATATTACCCCATGAAGACAAAAGTACCACAAAAAACAGACAAAAACGAATAGCAAAATCGTCCAAGACGGGGTAATTTCTATTCTCTAAGGAGTAATAATTGATTTTAATTGCCTTTTAAATTTACGAAAATCACTAATTCTAATAAAAATTACCCCATATAGGATAAAAAATGCATTACCTTTGCAACCGTAAAAAGAACACTAGCACAACGCTAGTTTAATTATTAACAACAAAACTATTAAGATTATGGATTGCATTTTTAAAATTACAAACGCAGTAAAGAAGATTGGTTTCGTAATTCTTCTTGCAGAGTTGGCCGTTATCGCCTATATGAACGTAATGTAAGAAATCTCTCTATAGATATAAATATATAAGGAGGAAGTTTTCTACATACTAAGGTAATTAGATTGTAAAAGGTCAACAACATAAGTTGTCAGAACGAATAAGCTCTTAGAAAAAGTAAATGATAATAATTAGGTACAGTCCTATCAGGGAGGAGTCTGATGGAAATGTACAAGATGGGAGGCTCTTGCAGAGATGCGAAGGGCCTTTTTTTGTATCCTGCCCTACGCTATCCTTACTATAAAAACACTAAAGAACCCAGCTTTTTACACCTTATTATATATATAAGTAAGAAAAAGCGACGATAATTCTTTCTTATCTCCAACATTTTTTGTAATTTTGCAGCCAAATAACAAAAATATATTAGCTAATATGGAACAAAAGAACTTTAAACGTACTACCGTGACTGCGGCTTTGCCTTATGCCAACGGTGGTGTGCACATCGGTCACCTGGCAGGTGTATACGTGCCAGCCGATATCTATGTTCGCTATCTCCGTCTCAAGAAGCAGGATGTTGTCTTCATCGGCGGTAGCGATGAGCATGGTGTACCTGTTACTATCCGTGCCAAGAAAGAGGGTATTACCGTACAGGAGGTGGTTGACCGCTATCACAATCTCATCAAGAAGAGTTTCGAGGACTTCGGTATCTCTTTTGATATTTACAGCCGTACCACTTCGCCTACTCACAATAAGTTTGCTTCAGACTTCTTCCGCACACTCTATGACAAGGGCGTATTGGAAGAAAAGGTAGAGGAGCAGTTCTGCGACGAGGTAACAGGCGAATTCCTTACTGACCGTAATATCGTAGGTACTTGTCCTCGCTGTGGTGCAGAGGGTGCTTATGGCGACCAATGCGAGAAATGTGGTGCTACCCTCTCTCCTGAGGAGCTCATCAACCCTACCAACAAGAACAACCCTGGTCATGGTCTCGTAAAGAAGCCTACCAAGAACTGGTATCTTCCATTGAACAAGTATCAGGATTGGTTGAAGAAGTGGATTCTGGAAGGCCACAAAGAGTGGCGTACCAATGTTTACGGCCAATGCAAGAGCTGGTTGGACATGGATCTTCAGCCACGTGCGATGACACGCGACTTGGATTGGGGTATTCCTGTTCCAGTAGAGGGTGCAGATGGAAAGGTGCTCTACGTTTGGTTCGATGCACCTATCGGTTACATCTCAAATACCAAGGAACTCTGCGATGCTCATCCAGAAAAGTGGGGAACATGGCAGAAGTGGTGGCAAGATCCTGAAACTCGTCTTGTTCACTTCATCGGTAAGGACAATATCGTGTTCCACTGCATCATCTTCCCTACTATGCTGAAGGCTCACGGCGACTATATCTTGCCAGACAACGTACCAGCCAACGAGTTCCTGAACCTGGAGGATGATAAGATTTCAACATCCCGCAACTGGGCTGTATGGTTGCACGAGTATCTCGTAGATTTGCCAGGCAAGCAGGATGTATTGCGCTATGTATTGACAGCCAATGCGCCTGAGACCAAGGACAACAACTTTACCTGGAAGGATTTCCAGGAGCGCAACAACTCTGAGTTGGTTGCCGTTTACGGTAACTTCGTAAACCGTGCCCTCCAGCTCACCAAGAAGTATTGGGGCGGCGTAGTTCCTGCCTGTGGTGAATTGCAGGAGGTAGATGAGAAGGCTATCGCTGAGTTTAAGGACGTGAAGGAGAAGGTAGAGCAGTATCTTAACGTATTCAAGTTCCGCGAGGCTCAGAAAGAGGCTATGAACCTGGCACGTATCGGTAACCGATACATCACAGAGTGTGAGCCTTGGAAGGTTTGGAAGACCGATCCTAAGCGTGTGGAGACCATCCTGAACATCTCCCTGCAGTTGGTTGCCAACCTCGCCATCGCCTTCGAGCCATTCTTGCCATTCTCTTCTGAGAAACTCCGCAAGATGATCAATATGCCTAACTTCGAGTGGACTCAGCTCGGCAGCACAGATTTGCTCAAGGCTGGTACCCAGCTCGGTGAGCCTGAATTGCTCTTCGAGAAGATTGAGGATGAGGTTATCGAAAGACAGCTCCAGAAGCTCGCTGACACCAAGAAGGCTAACGAGGAGGCTTCTTATCAGGCTGCTCCTATCAAGCCAGAGGTTAGCTTCGATGATTTCGAGAAACTCGATATCCGCGTAGGTCACATTCTGAACTGCGAGAAGGTAAAGAAGTCTAAGAAACTCCTGAAGTTCACCATCGACGATGGTTCTGGCGTAGAGCGCACCATCTGCTCAGGTATCGCAGCCTACTACGAGCCAGAGCAGCTGATCGGCAAGGACGTATTGTTCGTAGCCAACTTTGCTCCTCGCAAGATGATGGGCATCGAGAGTCAGGGTATGATTCTGAGTGCAGTCAACTTTGACGGCTCATTGAACGTAACTTCTCTCCTTGGCAAGGTTAAGCCAGGAAGCCAGGTTGGATAAAGAATCATAGAATCATCTGATTATCAGATAAGGTAAAAGCCTCAAATCCTTTGCGGATTTGAGGCTTTTCTTATTTCTATCCAAATATTCTTTTATAATGTAAAACGATAACCCACGGTAAAGGTCAGAGCCTTGTTCTTACAGTTATCCCAATCACCCTTGCTAGCCTTCGTCAGGCTCACGTTGTAACGGGCATCCAGAATCACGTTCATATATTCGTAGCTCAAGCCCAAAGGAATGGCTACATCCACCTTCTTGGCAGGCCAAAGAGCTTCGGTTTCCTGCATATCCTTGTATGTAATAGACCCGTTCTTGTCCTTCTGAAGGTCGGTTTCCTCTCTTTTCACCTTGCCGTCACCACAAAGGAATCCCACCTGAACGCCTGCATTCACAGACAAGCCCTCTACAAGATAAGCTTTCAGCATGAGCGGTACCTGGATATAATCGAGGTTCACATGATGATTCTTGATACCTGTATATTCCCCTTTTTCAGCATTTTCTGTCAACTCACAGTCAGGGAAGCGCATACCCTGTCGGGCATAATAAGCACCCAGCGTAATACCCAGGCTATTATTTATGCGATATTCCACATCTACGCCACCCATGAATCCTGCCTGATACTTAGACTCTAGCGAGGTTCCATCCAAAGTTTCCAGAGTCAACCCGCTCCAGTTAGCCAGAGTTACACCGATACGGGGAATTACCGAGAATCTGCCTACCGGATTCTCCACTTCTTGTGCCTTTGCTCCCACAACAGCAAGCAGCAGCACCATCATTATAACCATTTTCTTTTTCATTTCCACAACAGTTTGTATATCATAATAACAAGAAACAAGGGATAATATTGCATCCAACTGTCATTTTTCTCCATGAAAGACCTGTTCTCGCAAAGTGTTAACGAATCTAACTCATAGTTTTCTTCCCCTCAACTCACCGTTTTCTGGAGCATAAGTCATAGTTTACGCCATGCCAAACCTGCATTTATGACCTAAAAATATAACACGGACAAATTGAATTTGTCCGGTTGTTTGTCCGACATCTTTGTAATCTTCTCATAGTCAGCGATTTATATCATGCCGGACAAATTTGTCCGGACAAATTCAATTTGTCCGTGTTTTTTTTCTTGGAAAGTTTTCCTCATCCCGATTAAAAGATAAACATTTGGGGGATTTGGAACATTTCAAGCAAAAACATTTGGGGGATTTGGAACATTTCAAGCAAAAACATTTGGGGGATTTGGAACATTTTAACAAAAAACATTTGGGGGATTTGGAACTTATATGTATCTTTGCGCTCAAAATCAGCAAGTTATGAGAAAAAGAACATTTAAAAGAAAAGTGTACGACAAAATGCTCGAATGGAAGCGAGAGAGAAATGGTAGCACAGCCCTCTTGCTCAAAGGAGCACGCCGTGTAGGAAAGTCAACAGTAGCCAAAGCTTTCGCAGAAAATGAATACAAAAGCTATATCCTTATAGATTTCGCACAAGCATCTAAGGAAGTGAAACAGCTGTTTGACAACCTCATGGACTTGAACTACATATTTTTACGCCTCCAATCAATCTACCAAGTAATCTTGGAGCCACGCAAATCAGCCATCATTTTCGATGAAGTACAAATGTGCCCACAAGCCCGGCAAGCCATCAAATACCTAGTAGCAGACGGAAGATACGACTACATAGAGACAGGCTCTCTTATCAGTATCAAAAAGAATGTAGAAAACATTTTGATTCCAAGCGAAGAAACACGTTTGGATCTCTATCCGATGGATTACGAGGAATTTCGATGGGCAATGGGCGATACTGCTACATTTCCCCTTCTCAAGCAGTTTCTCGATGCAAAAGTTCCATTGGGAGCAGCGCATCGAGAAGCTATGCGCAACCTTCGTCTATATATGCTTGTAGGTGGAATGCCACAAGCCGTAAACGAGTACTTAGATACCAACAATCTGAGCAAAACAGATGCCGTAAAGCGAGAAATCATAGAACTTTATCTTGACGACTTCAGAAAGATTGACAAAACAGGAAGAGCTGCCAAGTTATTCGAGAGTATTCCTTCCGAATTAAACAAAAATTCAGCCAGATACCAGGTAGCAAGCGTATTGGATGATGCAGGCAGAAAGAATCTCATGGGAGTCTTGGCAGACATGAAAGACAGCATGGTGGTCAATTTCGCCTATCACGCAAATGATCCCAATGTTGGTTTTTCATTACATAGTGACGAAGACTACTATAAAATGTTTGTTGGAGACACAGGGCTATTCGTCACACTTGCTTTTTGGGATAAAGACTACACAGAGAACACCATTTACGAAAAGTTGTTGAGCGACAAACTGAGTAGCGATATGGGGTATGCCTATGAGAATCTCGTTGCCCAAATGCTTACCGCATCAGGAAACAAACTGTTCTATTACACATTTCCCCATGCAACAAGTCACAAGAACTATGAGATAGATTTCTTGCTATCTCGTGGCAAGAAGATTTATCCGATAGAAGTGAAATCATCAGGATATAACAGTCACAAGTCGCTAGATGAATTTTGCCAGAAGTTCTCTGATAGAATCGACAAAAGATACCTGTTATATACGAAAGATTTCAAAAAAGATGGACAGACCTTATTGGTGCCAATATATATGACACCTTTGCTATAAATAAAATATAACACGGACAAATTGAATTTGTCCGTGTTTTTTTTCTTGGAAAGAAGCGAGCTTTACAGCCAACATTCTTACCCCTGTATTCGTCAAAAGTGTGATTTATCACAAAAAAATCGAATAACATGGAGATAAAACGTTATACAATGTCACTCGTTTAAACAGTAACAAAAAGCAACATTTATCCTTCTGCTATCTTCCATTCACCAATGGTTCGCTTCTGGCTGTCGTAGTTGATTCCAACTTTTACCATTCGTTTGCCGTCAGCTGAATAAGGAATGAGATAGCCTTTGTCATCAATCTGTTTCAAAGCTTCCTCAGCCGTCTTATCAAACTTCAGTTCCATCACATAGATTGTATCCGGCATGTGAAGAACGGCATCTGCTCTGCCTATTGCACTATCCTCCTCCACCAAGATGTAAGCACCCATCAAATTAAAAATGAGATAAAAGACCATTTGGAAGTCCTTCTCGTTCTTGTTGGCAAGTCGATTGGAGATACTAGCGAGATAAGCCTGCATTTTCTGCAAAGCACCATCCATATTATTGTTATATAGTTGCTCCAAAAAGTCGAAGATGAAACTATTATTGTTCAACGATATTGGAGAGAGATAGTTAGGAGCCAAGGAACGAACCATCCCTACACGCACTTCCTTGTTTGGATAATCCAGCTGATAGCTCTGCAAGATAGGGTTATACTTCTTGATGGTGAGATACCCACTCTGATAAAGCAATGGTAAAGCAGAAGTCATCTGCTCAGGAGAGACATCGAAATCATCCACCCCTACGGATTTCTGTTCTATATCCATCACCCCCACATGATGTTTGCGTAAAGTGTTGATAATGTATGCAGGAGTACCTGAACTAAACCAATAAGCTGCTACTTCCTTACTTCTCAACGCTTTAACCAGACTAAACGGATTAAACACATCTTCTGATTTTTTACTGAAATGATAACCATCATAATATGAACTCAACTCGGCAACCGTTTCATCAAAAGTTTTTCCCAAAGACTTGGCTAGCAACTCAACATCAGGCTTCATCACCGTCAGTAGTTCTGTCTTGCTGATACCACAGATAGCAGAATACTGATCGAACATGCTGATATTATCCAAATTATTGATCTCGCTAAAGATACTCAACTGAGAGAACTTGGTGATACCCGTGATAAAGGTAAATTCCAGCCAAGGGTCGAGATATTTCAATGGGCTATAGAACTTCCTCATAACCAAGCGCAATGGCATCAAACTTTCCTTCTCATGCACGACATCCAAGAGAGGAGCATCATATTCGTCTATCAAAACGACCACCTTTTGACCCGTCTTCTTATAGGCACGCTTTACCAAAGACTGCAAACGCTGGCTCGGCTGCACCGCCAATTCGTCACGTCCATAGACCTGCTCGTATTCTGAAAGCATGTAGCCCAGCATCTCTTCTAACCCTTCGGGTGTCTGATTTTTGGCAGTACTCATGTCGAAGTGAAGAACAGGATGCTTCACCCATTCTTTCTCATATTCGCCAAGTGCCAAACCATCAAACAGTTCCTTCCTGCCCTCATAATATGCCTGGAGCGTAGAGACAAAAAGCGACTTACCGAATCGTCTTGGACGACTCAGAAACACATATTTAGAACCATTACGCAAGAAATCGACAATATACCTTGTCTTATCTACGTACACATAATTACCCTCTCGTATATCAGAGAACGTTTGCATTCCTACTGGGTATTTTCTTATCTCTTCCATAGCCATATTTCTTTAGACGGTGCGAAGTTACGAATAAAATATCAGATACGCAAATAAAAAGACAAAAAAAAGAGAGGCGAGCTTCACAGCCAGCCTCTCCCGAGAGATTTATAGAAAATGCCACTCATGGCATTCCTATATCGTTGATTAAAAATATTATCTTATTAAAATATTCCATCACAGCGATTACTCGCCGTAACCCGTATTCTGCTTGATGTTAGGGTTGGCGTTGATCTCTGCCTGCGGAATGGCAGCAATAGCCTTGAAGTAATCACGGTTGAAAGACTGAGCTTCCTTGCTCAATGTCTTGTGCCAACCCTTATCAGCTTCACTTGTATAACGGGTGATAGTCTCGTTATTACGCAAAGCATCAAAGTAACGCTGTCCCTCGCCAATCAACTCCTTACGACGCTCAATCAAGATGCGGTCGAGAGTGATGTTATCAACAGTTGCCAAAGAAGCCACTGTTGTGGTACGATTCTTTACCAAATCATTCAGATACTCTACAGCCTTAGTCTTGTCATTATTTCTAAATGCACACTCTGCAGCTGTCAAGTAAACCTCAGAAAGACGGATAATTGGAACGATAGTAACATTACGAAGATTACCACCTTGACCACGCAACTTGTTCAGAAATACCTTGTTGGTACCATAAGTTTCCACCTCTTTGGGTGCAGTTGCAGGCAAGAACATATCGTTACGAACATCTTCTGGGTCTGAAGTAAGCATGTCAACAAACTTCTTAGTAGCAACCATTTCCTTGTAGCCATCACGCTGCTGAAGGTTACCGATACCATTCAAGTCATTGTTGTCTGTAGAACCTGCCACATTGAGACGGAACAAGAACTCACTCTCATTAGGAGTTGAAGCATCCCATGCCTTTAAGTATTGGTCACGAGTCCACAACGCTGCGCAAGACTTCTTGATAATATCCTCAGCAACAGACAAGGCGTTAGCATAATCACCCATATTCAAATAAACACGAGAAAGGATTGCCTTTGCTCCCCAAACGCTTACATAACCTGGTTCTGTCTCTGTAGCAAGAGCATTAGAGCTGATAGCCTCAGTCAAATCCTTCACTACCTGGGTGTAAACCTCAGCAACAGTGCTACGAGCAGGTTTTGCATTAGACTCCAGCACTCCTGTTACCAATGGTACACCAAGAGATGCACCCTGATCCTCTGTATATGGCTTTCCGTAAATTCTCACAAGATCGAAGTGGGCAAGAGCACGTAGAACTTTAGACTCTGCTGCGTACTGTTCAATTTTTGCTTTTGCTTCAACAGCATCACTTAATTTTCCACCTTCTGCAGCTGCAATAATTCTGTTTGCACGTCCAATTACAACATATGGAGACTGCCATGATACTGTACTTGTGTTGAATTCTGATGCTGTCTGATAGTTCATATCATAGTAAAAACTTGCACGGTTAGAACCACCAATATTATTATACTGATAATCATCACCTGCATGAACATCACCATAAACGAAGAATTGCTGACCATAGTAATCTACCAAGTTGCTGTTTCCCTTCAAAGCCGCGTACATACCCGTTCTCGCAGCAGCCAAGTCTGAACTGCTGGTCAAGGCTGCATCGGCATCTGTACCATCAGAAGGAGCTACGTCCAACCAATCATTGACGCAAGATGACAGGCTGGCTGCCAAAATAGCGCAGCCCATTACCTTATATATTGATTTTAATACTTTCATTGTATTTCGTTCTTTTATAAATTAGAAACTAAGTTCGATACCAAATGTATAAGTTCTCAAAGCTGGCATTTCGAATGTACACAAGCCATCCGCTGGTGTCTCTGGATCAACATAAAGATCCTTAGACTTCCAGGTCAACAAGTTGTTGGCAGAGAAATATACACGAGCCTTGCTCAAGCCGAGGTTGCTGATCCACTCCTTTGGTGCTGAGAAACCTAAGGTAAGGTTCTTCAAGCGAAGATAATCGTTAGGCATCAACCAACGAGAAGACAACACACCCTTACCATAACCAGCCTGGAACTTAGGCAACTTAGCATTATCGCCTGGCTTCTGCCACATATCCTCCAACTTATAGTAAGAAGGGATTGCTCCATAGAGGGCGTATGTACCGCCATTATCGTGCAACCAAGTAGCATAATCGTAAGAGTCACCGCCCAACTTATAGGTCAAAGTAAAGTTGAAGTCGATAAACTTCCACTTGATGAAGTTAGACAAACCGCCCTCAAGTGCTGGCTCATGATGACCAACAATAGTCTTGTTTGCCTCAGCTACATTAGTAGTGGTCTTGCGAGCATTCTCAGTTCCATCATTGATGTAATAGCTCTCCAAACCTGTCTCAGGGTCAACACCTGCATACTCATACATATAGTAAGAATAGTAAGGCTTGCCTACCTGATGAATCAAGGCACCACTGATAATCTTGTCATCATCACCTGTCAACTCTGTTACCTTGTTGGAGTTATGACCAAAGTTCAGAGAAGTAGTCCAAAGGAAGTCCTTCTTCTGAATGTTGGTAGAAGAAATGGTCACCTCAATACCTTGGTTACGCATAGAACCTACATTCTGAGCCATGGTAGCCAACAGAGAAGATTCATCATAGTAACCTGGAATCATAGAGATAGGACGGTTCATAATCAAATTGGATGTATTACGAACGTAGTAATCCAATGTTACAGAGATACGGTTGAGGAATGTCAAGTCAAGACCAAAGTTCCAAGCCTTGTTCTGCTCCCACTTCAAGTCCTTGTTGGCTACACCAATGATACCCATACCATTGCTACCATTGTAGTACTCACCATACTTATAAAGGTTCATGTAACTATACAAGCCAGATGGAAGAGTTCCGTTCACACCATAAGATACACGAATCTTACCATCGCTCAATATATCCTTGATAGAATCCATGAACTTTTCTGCACCAAAGCGCCAAGCACCAGATACAGACCAGAACGAACCCCAACGATTCTCACGTGCCATACGAGAACTACCATCACGACGATAGCTTACACCAGCATAATACAAATCGTTATAGTTGTAGTTGACACGACCCAAGAAAGAAGTCATCTTTGAGTCATACTTGTAACTCTGCATAGAGGTATCGCCAGAGTTAGCGAACTCATACAAGTTGCCAGGGAAGTCTGTACCGGAAGCGTATGAGTTGTTGTTATGCCATGCCTCTGTCTCGAAACCAAGCAAAGCATCCACATTGTGGGCACCAAAAGACTTATTGTATGTCAACTGTGTCTGAGTGTTCATGGTTGTCCACTCATTGTAAGTACGCTGCATCACACCATTTGAGCCAGAACCATTACCACAGAATTTGTCCCAAAGCACATCCTCGGTAGAGTTGATGTAGTCGTAAGCTACCTTCTCACGCAACTTCAAGTTGTCCCAAATGTTCCATTCGAGAGCCAAGGTGCTGTAAGAACGTGTCGTGTTGGTTCTATCAGACATGTGCTGGTTCTCATAAATAGGGTTATAACCATTGTTATAAGCACCATCTGTCTCTGTCAGCAAATTACCATTCTTGTCATAGATAGCATTAGAAGGGCCGAGGAACCATACTGCACTTGAGATGGCACCAGCAAAAGAAGCGCCACCATCCATAGCAGAGTTCTGATGCATAGATGAAATCATTGAGCTAGCATCCAACTTGAACTTACCAAAACGATGGGAAACGTTTACATTACCTGTCATACGTTCCAAGCCTGAACGGTCAACAATACCATTCTGATTTGCATATGACAAAGATGCATAGAACTTGGTCTTATCATTACCACCAGTTACACTTGCCTGATAGTTCTGGTTAGAACCATTTTTGAAGAGAGCGTCACGCCAATTAGCCCAGCCATTCTCTGGTTTTGCTGCATAATCATCAATATTAGCATCAGCAAATGCTGCAGCCGAAGCATCGGTTGTACCATCAATATTGTCGTAAGCATAGTTCTTCAAGCCTTGATAAATCAAGGCACGACGAGAATCACCATCCAACGTTGGACGATAGTTGATAGCCATGTTAGAGAATCCCCAGTCGCTACGGAAATCAACCTGGGTCTTACCCGCACTACCACTCTTGGTTGTAATGACAAGCACACCATTGGCTGCACGAGAACCATACAAAGAGGCTGCGGCAGCATCCTTGATAACAGTGATAGATTCGATATCGTTGCTGTTCAATGTAGAAAGTGCATTGGTACCAGAACCATTGTAACCACTTCCAGTACTTCCATCATTGAAACCACTCAAGTTACCAGAGTTCACAGGAGTACCATCAATCACAATCAATGGATCGTTACCTGCATTGATAGAACCCATACCACGAATACGGATATAGTTCATTGCACCTGGCTGGCCAGAGAAAGAAGAAATAGAAACTCCTGGGATATTACCAGAAAGCTTATCTTCAACAGAAAGTGAAGGAACATCACTCAACTTAGCTGTTGACATGGAAGCAGCAGCACCTGTAAATGAGGATTTCTTGAAGTTACCATAACCTGTAACAATCACCTCATCCAAGGATTTGTTATCAGAAGTCAAAACAATCTTCATATTAGAACTTGCTTTGACAGTTTGTGGATTCATACCTATATAGGTAATCTCCAACTTGGAGCCGGCTGGAACATTCAAACTGAAGTTTCCATCGACATCCGTAACAGTACCCGTATTAGTACCAGCTACCTTGATTGATGCGCCAATAACAGGCTCACCATCCTCTGAAGCTACTACCTTACCGGTAACAGATGTTTGGGCAAAGGCTACTCCACAACTGAGAATTGCCCCCCCCACAAATAAAGCGATTCTTTTAAACATAATCTCTCTCTTTATTAGATAATAATTTATAAATTTATAATAATCGGCTGCAAAATTAGATTTTTTTTCGGATATTTGCAAATATTTTGAAAGAAAAATTTAATAACGCACATAAAAAAGTCTGTTTTTAACACTTCTACCTTGTCATATTGCAACAAAAAGGATATTTTTGCAGCAATAAGGCTATAATTTGTAAGAACAGAAATAAGAAGGTTCTTAAGTTATCTATACAGGCATCTGCCGGGTAAGACGTATTGCTTAAATACGTAGAACAAATAGATTAAATTGTCACAGTTCTACGATTCATCGGTTCTAACAACTGGTTCCGTTCGGTTGACGGCAGTTGCCAACAAGGTTGCTGACATATGTCAATAACTCGTTTGGCATATGTCAGGAACATTGTTGGCATATGTCAGGAACCTTGTTGGCATATGGCAGCAACCCTACAAATCTAATTCCTCAGACCAACAGATACGTTATCTATAAGCATAAGATATATCTGTTTCAGACTTATTATCTGCAAAGAATAAATAGAATATCATACTGACTGCAGGGAGCGGAATACTTGACATACCACAAAAAAGAAAACGTTTACGGCACTTTTTAGTTAAAAAATTTGGGTATATTGCACATTTTTCGTAATTTTGCGCACGATTTCAACGACTAGAACAAAACAAAGTGGTTTTACACCTTATTATATATAGAGAGAATGATATATGTAGGGGATTGTCGTTAGTATAAACAAAAGTATTAAGATAACAATGACTCACAATTTGTTAAAAGGCAAGCGTGGCATCATCTTCGGTGCACTCAATGAGGAATCAATCGCTTGGAAAGTAGCTGTAAAGGCTGCTGAAGAGGGTGCTACTATCGCACTTAGTAATACAGCTATGGCTTTGCGTATGGGTACGCTGGATAAGCTCGCTGAACAGATCAACGCTCCTATCATCGCAGCTGATGCGACTAGCGTAGAAGACTTGGAAAAGGTATTCACAGAGGCTCAGGAGAAACTCGGTGGCAAAATCGACTTCGTGCTCCACTCTGTAGCTATGAGCCCTAACGTTCGCAAGCATCGTACATACGATGACCTCGACTACAACTTCCTGAACAAGACATTGGACATCTCTGCTATCTCTTTCCACAAGATGTTGCAGGTAGCCAAGAAGTTGGATGCTATCAACGAGTGGGGTTCTGTAGTAGCTCTCACATACGTAGCTTCTCAGCGTACATTCTTCGGTTACAACGATATGGCTGATGCCAAGAGCATGCTCGAAAGTATCGCCCGCAGTTTCGGTTACATCTATGGTCGTGAGAAGCACGTGCGTATCAACACCATCTCTCAGAGCCCTACAGCTACAACAGCAGGTAAGGGTATCAAGGATATCGAGAACATGATGGACTTCGCCGACAAGATGTCTCCACTCGGAAACGCCGTAGCTGAGGATTGCGCTAACTACTGCGTGATGATGTTCTCTGACTTCACCCGCAAGGTAACCATGCAGAACCTCTTCCACGATGGTGGTTTCTCATCAATGGGTATGAGCCTCCGTGC
>ENA-OPFG01000960-OPFG01000960.1-human-gut-metagenome-genome-assembly--contig:-NODE-960-length-16387-cov-2.456466_pt1 | contig 16387 bp, 11 predicted proteins | sample MGYA00241304_ERZ501542 | MGnify/ENA primary metagenome ERZ501542 (study PRJEB25962, sample SAMEA2042427) | human gut metagenome | biome: human gut; feature: human-associated habitat; material: faeces...
AAGCACCCCTTGCCGATTGTCCCCTTATCCAGACTCTGGCATCCAATATCTGGGAACCGACCTATGGTTCCATCCTCTCCCGCGAACAACTCGACTATATGTTCGAGATGATGTACAGCAATGAAAGCCTTCAAAAGCAAATGAGCGAACTTCATCACCAGTTCTTCATCATCTATGCCGACGGTGTCCCTTCCGGCTACTTGTCTATCGAGACCGTAGAAAAGGATTTATATGAATTCCAAAAAATATACTCTTTGCCTTCCCTACATGGTTCGGGAATCGGGCGTTTCATTATCGAACAGGGAATAGCCTACCTGAAAACGATCCATCCGAGCCCTTTTACGATAGAACTGAACGTAAACCGCCACAACCCAGCCGTAGGTTTCTATAAGCATATGGGATTTCACGAACATGCAACCCGTGATTTCCATATCGGGAACGGCTATTACATGAACGATTACATAATGAGAATGGAGGTAAAGGAATGAACGTACGCCTAAAACCGATCATGTTTGTCGGGACTTGTTCCGATGCAGGCAAAAGCGTTATCAATGCAGCTTTCTGCCGTATATTCAAGCAAGACGGATATCATCCGGCACCATTCAAGGCGCAAAATATGTCACTCAACTCCTACTCCACTCCCGAAGGAGGAGAAATGGGACGTGCACAGGTGGTACAGGCCGAAGCCTGCGGGATCGCCCCGCATACGGATATGAACCCGGTGTTGCTGAAACCGACGAATGATAAAAGCTCCCAAGTCGTCTTGAACGGCCGGCCGGTCGGAAACATGTCGGCACAGGATTATTTCGGTATGCAAAACCAAAAAGAGGTATTATTCAAAGAAGCGATTGAAGCCTTCCATCGCCTGGAAAGTCGCTATAGCCCGATCGTCCTGGAAGGAGCCGGTAGCATTTCCGAACTAAACCTGCGCGACCGAGACATCACCAATATGCGGATGGCCGAGCAGGCAGGAGCGGCCACCTTTTTGGTTGCCGACATAGACAGAGGCGGCGTTTTCGGATCTGTTTACGGAACAATCGCCCTTCTGAAGCCGGAAGAAAGAGTTTTGATGAAAGGGATCATTATCAATAAATTCAGGGGAGATGCATCTCTTTTTGATGATGGCAGGAAGATTATCGAGGACTTGACCGGTGTGCCGGTAGTAGGTGTGATTCCTTGGTTTCGCGATATCAAAATCGAAGAAGAAGATTCGGTCGCCCTCGATATGAAACACAATACTTACCGGGACGGAAAAATCAACGTGGCGATCATCTTGCTGAAACGAATGTCTAATTTCACCGACTTCGACGTATTGGATATGGACCCTCGCTTCAATGCCTATTATACGAACAATATCGACGAGATAGAAAAAGCAGATATCATCCTGCTCCCCGGCTCTAAAAATACACTTTCGGATCTTCAAAGCCTGCGAGCGTGCGGTATAGCCGATGCAATTATCCGTGCCCATAAAAACGGGAAAAAAGTTATCGGCATCTGTGGAGGGTATCAAATGATGGGAGCACGCCTCGAGGACCCGAAAGCCATCGAAGGAAACCTGCCCGCCGTTCCCGGACTGGGCCTGCTACCGCAATGTACGATCATCGAACCGGAAAAAATAACTCGCCAAAGCACCTTTGCCTTTCTGCCTGGGCTATGCAAGGACGGTTCCTGTAAAGGCGGTTCGCGAACCATCTCCTACGGCTGTCGCGGCTACGAGATACACATGGGACGAACAACTCTGCTTGGCGACGCTACAGAAAGTCCGGTGGCCGTCCTCGACGACGGACGGACGGACGGTTATTATCTGGATAACACATGCTGGGGCAGCTATATGCACGGAATACTGGATAACCCGGAAGTCCTGGACAACCTGGCCGAAGGATTTGATAAAGAAACAACAGACCACCCTTTCGACTATGCAGCATTCAAAGAAGAACAATACGACAAGTTGGCGAATTTAGTCAGGAAACATGTCGATATGGATTATATCTATCGGCAACTGGTTTGACAATTGTCAATTATTTCAACCGGTCCACCCTGGCAACGTCATCTAGTTTGACACAGACTGTAGCCCCTAATTGTTCAAGGTAAAGAACTAAATGATTCTTTTTAATCTTCTTTACTTTTCCGGAAACATGTTTCATGGCTCCGCAAAGGATCTCGACCTCTTCGCCGGGGCATAAAGCATGTTCGGATGCTTGGTCGAGAAAATCCTGAATGGCATCGATCTCCTTCTGGCGGACAACGGCCGGTTTTCCATTGTAATAGACGATACGGGCCACGCCATACACTCGGGTCAGATTTCTTAACTCCGGGTCGGTACACCGTACAAACAGATAAGAGTTAAATAATGGCAACTCCACGATTTTGACACGGTCAGACCAAACCCTGGGCGCACGATGAAGCGGAAGCCAACACTCGACTCCAAGCGCATCGATCCGGTCCCTCACCTGCTTTTCCGCCCTGGGAGCGGTATACAACACATACCAACTTGTCTTATCGGCGTTTATCTTAAGTTCTTTTTTCTCCATAACGTACACAAATATACGACTATTTTTCATACATGGAATGGCCCATATTCAATAAACCTTTATCCATTCCCGAACGAGCCGGATTAATCTTGTTATTTTCCCTGAATATCAATAATTATCTCTGTACGAACAAATATACACACTATTCAAGAGAAGACTTATCTGAATTTCTTTGATGCTGAACGTATGTATATCGACATCAATATATTTCAAAAGCCGAATATTCCGGAAGACGATCAGTAGGACCATCATCGAGAGTTTGAACGAGGCAATCGGGGTCGACTCTGTAAAAGGTTCCGGTTCTACTTTCTGGTTCACACTACCACTCGAATAAAAACGCGGTGTGCAAAACTGTCTTGTTCCCGTACTCCACATAGGACCACATAAAACAGACCATATAAATATCTGATTGATAAGACCTGTTCTTTTGCCCCCCTGTAGGAGCGGAGACAAGTACATTTTGACACACCGCTTTTCATTACTTTTGCATCGGACCCACCGATGGCGGAGGATTTCCAATCCCCCATTTCTTATTTGCTTTCGGTCCCATCTTCAGAGACAGGACACCGCCGGCAATAATCCGGCTATGGTCAAACCAAGGCCCACTCAACTCTTCGCCGTTCAACGTGACCGATTGCACATATTTATTATCATGGGTAGCACCATCTGCTACAATCTCGAACACGTTACCATCGCCGAGATCAATCTTCACATCCGAAAAGACCGGACTACCGATATTATAAGTCGGAGATCCCGGTGTCACCGGATAAAATCCCATCATACTAAACACCACGAAGGCAGACATACCGCCACCGTCTTCATCACCCGGAACTCCCATCAGGTCGTTACGGAACCATTGGTCAAGCAGGACACGGATGCGTTTCTGCGTCTTCCAGGGTTGTCCGGCATAATTATACAGATACGGGATATGCAGGCTCGGTTCATTTGCCATCGAGAACATTCCGACATTGCCGGTATGATCAGGCAAAAACGAGTAGAATTGCCACTTGGACATTCCTAAAGGAGTATCAAACATCGAATCGAGAGCAGCCGTAAAGACCTCGTTTCCTCCGATAAGCGAAACCAAGTCGCCGATATTGTGTTGTACATCCCAACGATAAATATAACCATTATTTTCATCATAATAATCGCGAGCACCCAAACCACCAGAATACCGATAATCCACACCTTCGATAAACTTACCGTCCTTATCCTTCGGATGGAAGAAACGGGTTTCCGGATTAAAGAGGTTCCGGTAGTTATAAGACCGGGCAAGGAAATATTCCGCATCCTCTTTCTTACCCAGTTCGGCCGCGATCTGAGAAAGACACCATTCGTCATAAGCCGTTCCTAAGGTAACGGCAACCGGTTGGCGCTTTTCCCACGGAGAGACATCTGCCACTGTTTCTTTTTCACCCGGTTTCAAAGCCGGAATATAGCCATGTTCCTTATAAAATTCATCCAACCATCCGGAAGGAGCCGCCGACCAGGGGATCAACGTTTTCTCTTCGATACCCTTACGGGCTGCTTCATATGCTTTTTCAAGATCGAAACCACGAACACCTTTCCGCCAAGCATCGATAACAGTGGCAACGGCATGGTTGGAGTTCATACGGCGGGAGTCACCGGTCACTTCAGGGAATGTCGGCATCCAGTTCGTCCCCATCTGCTGGGCCATCAAGAGATATGAATTGATAATATCGGTCTCACGTTCTTTATCGATCAGGATACGAAGCGGATGGGTAGCACGATAGGTATCCCAAATCCAGTCGTCGGTATAGAACGAATGGCCACCGTCCTCATGTATCTTGCCATCAAAAGCACTATAGTATTTACCGTCTTCGCTCAGATTCACCGGACGTTCATAACAACGGTATAAGGAAGTATAGAAAACGGTCTTGTCGTTTTCACTTCCTCCACTTACCTGTATCTTACCTAAAGCATCGTTCCATTCGTTTCGTCCGATCCGGGCGATTGCACTTACATCATATGAGTTGATCTCACGCTCCAGGTTCTTCCGGGCTTGTTCTGTGCTAATAAAAGAGATTCCATAGCGCACACCGATCTCTTTCTGACCGGAGAAAGCCAATGCCAAGGCGGCATCTTTTCCCTCTACGGACGATTTACCGTACTTCACGGTTCCACTGGTCAGGACACCGGATTTCTCCGGTGTCTTGTCTGTTTCGGCATATAAATAGACCTTTGTTTTCTTATCTACATATTGAAAACCACTGACAGTGTTTCCATCACATTTCAACTCTCCATTCCGACTATTGAACACCAGATAAGCCGGTCCGTCTTTCTCGAACGTAAGGCTATAAACCGCGCTCTGGTGAGATGGAGCATAATCGACCTCGATATTCGCCTCATCCAAATATACCTGATATCGATACGGGACAATCTTTTCCCGATCGTAACTATACTGGATAACAGGTTTCAGACCCGCCTCATCACCCTGATAAGGACTCAGGTTGAAAGCCGAACTACCTCGATGGCTTGTCACGATGAGAGGCAACCCACCCAACCGGTCTCCCGTAAAATCGCCACGTTCGGGATAGACACGCAACATACTGTTAGGCAGATGGACGGTCGGATAAGTCGGCACCAACAGATGGCTGATGTTCCCCATATAAGGGTTAACATATTCTACCGGTTCTTTCGGCAGGTTATCGGCGATCAACCGTTTTCCTTTGACATAATACCTATCGGCAAACATCATGATGGCAACTCCGATCACGACGCCCAATAAAAATTTTCCTGTTTTCTTTAGTATCTCCATTGTTTATTTCTTTTGTTTTTCATTTACTGAAAATGAATATGGAAAATCTTCCGGACTCACTCCTCTGTTCATATTCGGCTCATCTCCCATTTTGATATCCAAGACACCGCCTTTCAGCAGTTCGAAATGTTCCAGATAGTTTTTCGTATAATTCTTTCCGTTAAAAGACATAGACTCGATATAGATATTCTTGTCACTGTTCTCCGGTGCATTGACAACCAAGCTCTTTCCATTTTCAAAATGCAAAGTGGCTTTCTTAAACAAAGGTGCGCCCAATACATATTGTGTCGTTCCGGGAGCAACCGGATAAAAGCCAAGAGCAGAGAATACATACCAGGCGGAAGTCTGTCCGTTATCTTCGTCACCACAATAGCCATCCGGTGTCGGAGTGTACATACGGTCCATCACCTGACGTAGCCAGTATTGGGCTTTCCAAGGCTCACCGGCATAATTGTACAGATAAATCATATGCTGGATCGGCTGGTTGCCATGTGCATAGTTTCCCATATTCATAATCTGCATTTCACGAATCTCATGGATAACCTGTCCATAATAACTATCATCAAATACGGGAGGAACAGCAAATACGGAATCCAGCATAGTGATGAATTCTTTTCGTCCCCCCATCAAATCGATCAATCCCTGCGGATCGTGAAAAACCGACCATGTATAATGCCAGCTATTCCCTTCTGTAAAAGCATCTCCCCATTTCAACGGCGAGAAAGGAGCCATGAAGTTGCCGTCCTTATTCTTTCCGCGCATCAACTTGGTCTCCTTATCAAACAAGTTTTTATAGTTCATTGCACGTTTGGCATACAAATCCAGTTCTTTTTTGGGACGTCCCAGATCTTTTGCAATCTGGTAGATACACCAGTCATTATAGGCATATTCCAACGTACGAGCAGCATTCTCGTTAATCTTTACATCATAAGGCACATAGCCCAATTTATTGTAATATTCATGTCCTAAGCGGCCGGTGGAAGAAACCGTCGGATGTACATTTTCCGTTCCGTGGATCAAACCTTTGTACAATGTTTCGAGATCATCCACCTTTATACCTTTGACGTAAGCATCCACCAAAACCGAAGCGGAATTGTTGCCCACCATACAACCACGATGTCCGGGACTTGCCCATTCGGGGAAGAAACCGCTTTCCTTATAAGCATTGATCAAACCTTCCTGCATTTCTTTCGACATGGTCGGGTACATCAGGTTCAGGAACGGGAACAGACTACGGAAAGTATCCCAGAAACCAGTATCCGTAAACATATAGCCCGGCAATACTTTTCCATTATAAGGACTATAATGTACAACTTTCCCTAAGGCGTCTATTTCATAAAACTTACGGGGAAACAGAAGCGAACGGTACATACAGGAATAGAACGTCCGATACTGGTCCAGAGTGCCACCTTCCACTTCGATCTTACTCAACTCCTTATTCCAAACATCTTTGCCTTTTTGTACCAATGTGTCAAAATTGTCAGAACCCAACTCTTTCAGATTGAGCGAAGCTTGTTCGAAACTGATAAACGAAGAAGCGACCTTTGCATGTACAATCTCGCCTTTCGTCGTCTTAAAACCGATAACGGCACCGACATGGTCGGATTGTTGCTCACGAACACCTTCCTTCAAAGTTGCATCGGCAAAAGTTGCTTCATAAGTGAAAGGTTTATCAAATTCGATAACGAAATAGTTTTTGAAATTATCCGGTACACCACCGCTATTCTTGGTCGTATAACCGATAACCTTGTTTTCTTCAGGGATCACTTTGATATAGGAACCTTTGTCAAACGCATCCACTACGACATAGGAATGTTCGTTTTCCGGGAAAGTGAAACGAAACATGGCAGCACGATCAGTCGGTGTCAGTTCGGTTTTCACATCATGCTCTGCCAGATAGACTTCATAGTAGTACGGTTTTGCTATCTCACTCTTATGAGAGAACCAACTGGCCCGTCTATCCTGATCAAATTCAGGAGTACCGACAACCGGCATGATGGCAAACTGCCCGTAATCATTGATCCAGGGACTTGGCTGATGGGTTTGTTTAAAGCCACGTATCTTATTGGCGGTATAGGTATACCCCCATCCATCCCCCATCTTACCGGTTTGCGGGGTCCAAAAATTCATGCCCCAAGGACGTGCTATAGCCGGATAGGTGTTACCGGTTGATAGCTCAAACGACGATTGCGTCCCCATTAAAGGATTAACAAACTCTACCGGGTCAAAAGCACCGTCTGACGCAACGGCAGGCCTTCCCAGGCAGGTTAGCATAGCAATAAGAGCAAAAGCCCATATACTTTTTTTCTTCATTTTTATTTATACGATTAATATTCTACTTACAAAGATAAGTCAAACAACTCCTTAAGTAAAAGCAAGTAATGTGGATTTTTCTCAAAAATCAATAAAAAGGGAGGTTACCCATCTATGAACAACCTCCCTTCTGATCAAAACTGCTTTTTAATGAGTCCTGATATCAACTCTATAGTTTGAACTTATACAGTTGCGCCATCACCTTCTGGTATTCATTCTGCAACTGCATATGATTCTGCATACTCTGATAGAGCGTGGTGACGTCTACAAAATATTCGATCATCGAGATTTGTCCCGCTTGGATCGCCTTATTCAACAACGCCAGGTTATTCTGGCTCTCCAGCACTTCGCCATATTCGTCGATGGAAGTCTTCAAGGCTACCGACTGGTTATAGAGTTGGAGCAATTCATTCTCTACCGCCGTCATCGTGCTTTCCAGTTGCAAATCGGTGTAAAGGTTCTGTGCTTTCGCCTGTTTCACATTGTTGCGGTTTGAGAAAAGAGGAATACTGATGCCGACCAAAAAGCCATTGAAACGTTCGCCACCCGAAGATGGGTTCATACGGTAACCCAACTCAAACGAAGGCAGCCCCATCGTCTTGTTGACACTGATTTGTCTCGATGATACGGCCTTCGCACTTTGCAAAGACAACAGACGCCGATCATTCTCCAAGATTTCCTGGCGCAGGTCGGCAAACGAGAGCGGAAGCTCCACAACCTCGTAAGCCGTATCAGTCAACTGAATAGCAATCCCCCCGTTCAGCATTTCTAGCTCCCGCTGTTTATTCACACGAGCCGCTTCGTTCATGCGTACCTCGTTACGGACGTTCAAAAGTTCAAGTTCGATCTTGTTCGTTTCCAAAATATTGGCATCACCCTGTTCCAAGCGTTGCTGATAGAGTGCGGCAAGCTGTTCGGCGCTTTTCCGACGGATATCCAGCAGGTTCTTTTGCTGATTCAGAAAGATCAAGTCCAGGCAAGCTTCTTTGGCTTGCAACAAAATCTGCTGGCGCACTTCTTCGCCCTGTCGGTCGTAGTTTTCACCCTTCTGCTTGGAGAGTTTGTTCCGTTGCATATATAAAGACGGGAAGTCAAATGATTGCGAAGCGACTAATTCACCGGTAAATCCCATTCCCTCTTTGTTTCCATACAAATGGGAATAAGTAACGGTAGGATCAGGCAGGTTGTTGTCCAGTTTGGCTTCCAACTTTTGTGCCGTCACCATCTGACGGTTTGCCTGCAATTCCTTGTTATTGGTCTCTACACTCCGGAGCACTTCCTCGATGGAAGTTTGCGCCCCGGCCACCAATGCAGAAGAAAGCAATGCTATTGTTAATATGAATCGTTTCATTCTTTATCTTCTTTATTCATTAATAAATAAACAATCGGGATGATGAAGCCGTTCAGGAAAGTGGATGTCAGCAGACCTCCTAAGATAACGGTCGCCATCGGACTTTGTATCTCGTTGCCTGGCAAATCGCCGTTCAGCGCAAGCGGGATTAACGCGAGAGCCGAACTGAGCGCCGTCATCAGGATAGGATTCAAACGGTCCATAGAACCTTGCAGGACGGCTTGTTTCAACGGTACATTCTCTACAGTCCGAAGATGCGTGTAATGGCTGATCAGCAACATACCGTTACGAGTGGCAATACCGAACAGGGAAATGAAACCGATAATAGCCGGAATACTCACCTCGCCGGAAGTCAGCTTCAAGATGAACACACCCCCGATCAACGCCAACGGTAGGTTCAACAGAATAACCCCGCTCTCTTTCGCATTCTTAAACTCATTATAGAGCAACAGGAAGATCACCAACAGAGACATCAACGAAGTAAGCAGTAACGTACGGCTGGCAGCCTGTTCACTCTCGAACTGCCCGCCATATTCGATATGATAGCCTTCAGGCAACTGGATGGAAGCATCTATCTTCTGCTGTATCTCATTGACGATGCTGCGGAGGTCGCGCTCGGAAACATTACCACTGATCACGATCTTACGCTGCACATTCTCGCGATTGATCGTGTTCGGACCTGTCACGGAACGGATTTCGGCGACATAGCTCAACGGGACTTTCTTACCACCCGCATCGATCATCAGATTACGGATATCCTCCATTGTGGCACGGCTTTCATCCGAAGTCTTTACCGTCAGGTCAAATGTCTTGCCATTGTCATACACCTGGCTGACAGCTTCGCCCCCCAGCATGACATTGACATACTCCTCAAACTCCGGCAACGTGATGCCATATTGTGCCATCAACTCACGCTTCGGTGTAATGGTAAGCTGCGGACGCTCGATCTGTTGTTCCACTTTCAAGTCCACCAGACCGGGGATTCCTTGTATAGCCTCCTTGATCTGGTTACCGACCGTAAACATCAGATTCAAGTCCGTACCGAACAATTTGATTGCGATATTCGCCTCCGTACCGGAGAGCATGGCGTCGATACGATGAGAAATAGGCTGTCCTATTTCGATGTTAGCTCCACTGATGGTAGACAATTTCTCACGGACATCATTCATAACCGCATCGCGGCTACGGTCTTTCAAGACAAACGGAGCTTCGATTTCCGATACGTTTACCCCTAAAGCATGCTCGTCAAGCTCGGCACGTCCGGTCTTGCGGGCAACAGTCTGGATTTCGGGAACCTGCATCAGCAATTCTTCTGCCCGTCGTCCCATCTCATCCGATTCTTCGAGGGAAATGCCCGGAAGAGAACTTACATTGATCGTAAACGAACCTTCGTTAAATGGCGGCAGGAAGCTACGTCCCAGCGTAAAGAACATTCCCAATGCAACAAGAAACAGGCCAATCGTACACCCTAACACCATATTTTTATGTGCCAATGCTCCATTCAAGGCTTTGCCATACAAATCTTTCAACTTGCGGGCCACCCATGCCTCCTTCTCTACTTTCTTGTCTGTAGGCTTCCGGTTCAACAGGTAGCTGCACAACACAGGAGTCAATGTCAACGCCACGACCGTAGAGGCAAACAGCGCAACAATAAAGGCGATCCCCAGCGGCACCAGCATACGCCCTTCCATCCCGCTCAGGAAGAAAAGGGGCACGAAGCTGACCACGATAATGAGCGTCGAATTCAAAATCGGCATACGTACTTCGCGAGATGCATCGAACACAACTTCCAAAATGGAACGTTGCTGATCGGAAGGCAACAAATGATTTTCCCGTATCCGTTTATATACATTCTCCACATCAACAATCGCATCATCGACCAACGAACCGATAGCAATCGCCATCCCTCCCAAACTCATGGTATTAATAGTCAATCCCATATAATGCAATGTCAATATGGAAACTAACAAGGAAAGAGGCAAGGCAACCAGCGAAATCACCGTTGTACGGATATTCATCAGGAACAGGAACAGAACAATAACAACAAAGAAACTGCCTTCGAACAGACTGTTCTTCACATTATCAATAGAGCTGTCAATAAAGCGGCTCTGACGGAATATGTCGGTCGAAACGTGCACATCAGCAGGCAGGTTCTTCTGCAAGTCTGCCATAATCGCGTCTAACTTTTCCGTCAAGTCGATCGTACTGGTGTTCGGCTGTTTCGTGACCGTAATCAACACGGCAGGTTTCGCCCGTTCGGAAGCAGTTCCAAGCTTCGGACTTTTGCTGCCAATCTTCACTGTTGCGATATTTTCCAATAAAACGGGGAAATCTCCGACAATCTTGACAACTCCCTTTCCGATCTCCTCGGCATTCGCAGTAGAAAGAACACCCCTGATGATGTATTCGTTATCATATTCATAAAGGACACCACCATTGGCATTCCGGTTCATGTTGCGGGTAACGGCCAGAACTTCACCCAAGCTTACACCGTAGTGCTTCATGCGGGCGGGATCAAGCAATATCTGGTACTCCTTGATATCGCCACCGATCACGGCAACCTGTGCCACTCCTCCCGTCGAGAGTAATCGCGGACGGATGGTCCAGTCGGCAATCGTACGCAAGTCCATTTGGGTTGTAGGGGCGATTCGTGAACCACTCTTACTATCATCAACCGTCAGCCCGATAATCATCATTTCCCCTAAAATGGAAGACTGCGGGCCCAGCGTCGGTTTCCCGACATTCTCCGGCAGGCTCTCACTGACGACAGCCAACTTTTCGGAAACGATCTGACGGGCCCGGTAAATATCCGTTCCCCAATCGAATTCAACCCACACGACAGAAAAACCTGTCGTAGAAGACGAACGGACACGGCGCACATCCATCGCACCATTCACAGCCGTCTCTACCGGAAAAGTAACCAGACGCTCTACCTCTTCTGGCGCCATACCGTTTGCCTCCGTCATAATGACAACGGTCGGCGCATTCAAATCCGGGAACACATCCACATCTGTATGGAAAGCGGTATACGTACCGGCAATCATCAGCAGCAAGGAACAGATCAATACAACCAACCTGTTATGCAGCGAGTAATATATTATCTTATTCAGCATAATCTTTTTTAATTGTCAATTCATTAATGATTATGTGTATGTGCGGGAATTGCATTAGAAGCAGAAGCCAGCTTGATCTGGTAAGCACCGACCGTCACAACTTCGTCACCTGCATTCAGGCCGCTCAATATCTGGACTTCGGAGCCGTTGTCGGCACCTAATGTCACAGGAACCTTTTTATAGGCTTCTTCATGCACGCGAACAAAGACTGAATAAACACCCTGCTCCTCGATAAGGGCGGAAACAGGGACACTGATGACATTCTGCATCGGAGCCGTAAGCAGATAGATCTCGACAAACGAGCCGGGAATAATAGCTCCCTTATTATCAAACTCGAATGTAACCGGAACATAAAAAGAGTTAGTATCGGAGGCCTTGCCATAAGAAAGCAGACGTCCACGCAGATCGGACAGTTTATAAGTCACGTTATCGTACGGCGTACGGAAATTAGCGGACTGTATAGATGGCAAGTAGTTGTAATATTTCTCTGAAACCTCCGCACGCAACACCAGGCGGCTATTCTGCGAAATCGTGGCCAACGGCTGGCCTACCGTCACATAATCACCCTCTTTCACTTGCAAGTTTTTCAGATAACCGTTTATTGGCGAAACGACCGACACCCCGTTAGCAGTCTGTTTTCCTGCTACCGCTTCCCAAGCCACCTTCGCATTCTCGTAATTCAGACGTGCCTGTTCAAAATCTTTGGCAGAAACGATCTTATCCCCTATCAGGGTTTCCATACGTTCATATTCTTTCTTTGCATTCTCATACGCATATTTGGCTTTAGCCGCCACATTACCGTCAGACAAACTGCTCGAAGCAAGACTCAGAATAGCCTGTCCCTTGCGAACAGCCGTTCCATCGACAAATGACAGGTTGCCGAATGTTACCACACCGGGAACCGTAGCCACCACAGTCGACTCCTCTCCCTGCGCAGCCATCACCCGCCCGCTTGTTTTGATCACATCGGTAAAAACACCCGGCTCAACCTTAGACGTCTGCAATCCGACTGCTTCCGCCAATGCTTTTTTAAACGAAATTTCACCGGCATGTCCTTCTCCGGTCTCTTCATGTTCATGATCATGTCCCTCATGTTCATGGTCATGCCCTTCGTGATCGTGGTCGTGTCCTTCTTCGTGTTCGTGGGCTTCATGTTCATGCTCTCCATGTGCCGCAGTATTGCCATTGCAACCTGCCAGGATGTAGGCGAAAATCACCCACACTAAATATATTTTTTTCATTATGATGTATGAATTTTGATTTATGAGTTATGAATAAAAGAAGGTTCATGATTTATGATTTATATCATCAACACATAAATCATAAATCATAAATTATAAATCAAATTCATACGGAGGCGCACGAAGCCCTGACGCAGAAACAATCCACGTATCATGCAGGGACTCGATGTAGTAGGCCCGGTCATTCTCGAACAAGAGCTTGTAAAAGACCGGAACAGGAGGGTTTATATAATCAAACAATACAAGCAAAGGGAAAAGAAACTGATTCACGTTTCCATCTGTCACATGCGAGAAAATGGAAGTGTAGAGTGCGATGTTATGCCCGTTGCATCCGCAATCATGTGATTCGGAACTTCCATGCCCACCATGAGCCGCCTCGGCTGAAAGTGATTTATAGCAAGGCAACCCGTTACTATGGTGATGGTGCGGTACGACTACCGATATAAGCATCACGATACTAACAAGCAGCATCACATATTGGTATATTTTCTTTTTCACTCTCATACTTCCGATACAAAAATACGAAGTTTTTAATTACTACGCAATTATGCCTCCTAAATTAAGAAACTGTTTTGTTTTTTACCAAACCAAGCGGTTTTCATTGTCTGGCAAGGCACTTTAGTTGCCATACATCCCCATGTTCCCTCCCTTTACACCCGGGTGTACCCCCCCCTCTTCACCCAGATGTAAAGGATGGCAACATGGGGGTGTTCGTGAAATTATGTGCTTATTTCTGCCAAAAAAAGAGATAGCTTTTGTGGAATGAAGAACCATATTGTTTTTCAATCATATGATAAAAGCTCCATATTTCATGAGTGCCAAAGGAGTGACAGAGTAGTGATAGAGTAGTGATAGAGGAAAATGTCATCTATCACTACCTCTAACGTTTAAATATCAATAACTACAGGCTCGTCAGTGATAGAGTGATAGATGAAAACAGTTTCTATGATTTCTCCCGATAGAGAAGAAAGGTATGCCAAGTGAAAACTTACTTACGAAATGACATAAATCAGGCATGGATATAAACCCATATAATCCATGCCTAAAAAATCGTGATGAAGATGTGTTTTGACATCTCCTTGTTATTCGGAAATAAGCCTTTATTTGTCCAGCTTAGCACAAATAAGTTCGGCCGCCTTCTTACCGCTCATCAGCATACCGCCAAAGATCGGCCCCATGCGAAACCTACCACTCACCCCATTGGCAGCCATACCAGAAACGAACAGTCCCGGATAGATTTCCTTCGTATTTTCTACGGTTGTAGACTCACCCAGCTCGACATTCAGCGAACGTTCGCCGATCACGCCCCCAGTCGGAGTATTCAGCTTGATATCGTTCTTGCGAGCAACCACGCGTGCGATTTCACAGTCGTGGCCGGTTCCTTCCAGGACAGCCTTGGACATGATTGTCAGCGGGTCCACATGCATACCTTCGCGGATAACCGGAGCCCAGTTCACAACCACACCGGCTACGGCATCGTTATGGAACACTACATCTTCTACGGAATAGCAGTTGAAAATAGTCGCACCGGCTTTCGTCGCACCATAGATCAAAGCCGAGGTCGTGTGTACGGAATCCATGATATAAGTACCGTTTCCGGCATCCTTATAACTTACACCCAACTCACGCACGATCGGCATAGCCTCTTCCTGAACCACGATATCGTTGAACATCATGGCGCCCCCCCACATACCTCCACCGGGGGCCAGCTTACGGTCGAACAAAGCCACCTTCTTTCCGGCCTTAGCCAGATAATAAGCGGCTACGATACCAGAAGGACCACCACCGACAATAGCGACATCAATAGACAAATTGCTCTTTAACTTCGCAAAGTAAGAGTCGATAATTCCTGTTGAAACAATCTGTTCCATTACAAAATAATAATTAGAGTTTAAACATCGGAAAGCACATAGAGGTAACGCTTCCCTTTATTTAGTAATTCTACCTTTTCCCTTCACGGCGTTATCCGGCAGGTTCAATGGGTATAATCTCAGCCTGTATAGTAAGGCACCCCTATGATAAGTCGAAGGCAAAGATATAATAATTATCCGAAATGCGGCGGACGCTTGTCCATTTTCCGTTCCACAAAATTCTTCATGAACGCAACCGTCTCGTCTATCCCCAAGACAGAGACATCTATCGAAAAGTTGTAGGTGGATGCAACGCCCCATTCCTTATTCGTATAATAGTTATAATAAGCAGCACGCGACTTGTCGGTCTTCAGCATCAATTCCTCCGCCTGTTCGACCGTCAGGTTCTGGCTTTCGATGATCCGTTGAATACGGTTTTCCTTGTTGTTATGAATAAAGAAACTCAGGCAGTCAGGATTGTCACGAAGGATATAGTCGGCACATCGTCCGACAATCACACAAGAACCTTTTTCCGCCAGGTTACGGATCGTATCGCTCTGATACAGGAACAAACGGTCGTTAGACAGCACATCGGCATACGGCGGGAACAACCCCATATACGAATAGCCCATCGTAAAAGCATACGCCAAACCACTGGAAGCCTTCTCGTCCGCTTTCTCGAAAAACTCCTCGCTCAATCCGCTTTCCTTCGCGGCAAGCGCCATCAGTTCCTTGTCATAATAGCCGATGCCCAGCTCTTTTGCCAGCTTCTGTCCTACCTCGCGACCACCGCTGCCCAACTCCTTCGCCAAACGTTGTCCGATCTCGCGGCCACCGCTTCCGAACTGGCGGCCTATCGTCAATATGATTTTATTATCCATGTCTATCTATGTTTTTGGTATCAAGACAAAGGTAAATAAAATTTATTTAGAATGAAACTTCCTGAACTGGTTTATCAAGACGAGAGCCGTAACAATCGTAGCTGTCGTGTCGGCGATCGGGATGCTGATCCATACGCCAAGTGTTCCGAACCATCGGGGAAGAATCAACAAGCAGGGAACGAGGAACAGCATCTGCCGGGTGAGCGAAAGGAAGATCGCCTTCTTAGACATCCCGATGGAAAGGAAAAAGTTTGTCGCCACCATCTGGAAACCGACAATCGGAAAGACCGCAAAGACGATATGCAAACCGTACACCGCCGCCTCGATC
>ENA-OPFG01000987-OPFG01000987.1-human-gut-metagenome-genome-assembly--contig:-NODE-987-length-15927-cov-2.675214_pt1 | contig 15927 bp, 13 predicted proteins | sample MGYA00241304_ERZ501542 | MGnify/ENA primary metagenome ERZ501542 (study PRJEB25962, sample SAMEA2042427) | human gut metagenome | biome: human gut; feature: human-associated habitat; material: faeces...
ATCTCGTGGAGCACGGCCTGCTGCTCGGCGTCGCTCTCGTCGAAGTCGAAGCTGCGGGCGGGCTTGCCGCTTTCCAGATGAGCAGCGCGGAGTTCTGGAGGAAATAGCTCACGCCGATCACCAGCAGCGGCACGCCGTCGAGATTTCCGGACGAGGAGACCAGCGCATCGAGCTGGAACGACATGCCGGAGCGCACGAAGAACAGAAGCAGGATCGGGGGGCTGAAGTAGTTGAGCTGCTTGAACAGCCTCTCATCGTCCGAAAGGTTGATGTAGACCATGCCCATCGCCATGCAGCCGAGAAGCGGCGAAACATCGAGCAGGGTGCATATTCCGCAGAACGAGAACAGCAGCGCGACGGAGACTATCAGCCTGTTGTCCGTCGAACGCTTCTGAAGCAGGAGCTTCAATATCAGTCCGAACAGGCAGCCTATCACGAACACGAGAAGGTTGAGCCCGATGGGCTTCAATACGCTGCCCGCGCTGAAATGACCCGATGCGTTCGCGAGCGCTACGGATATCGCGGCGCTGTATGCGACGAGTCCGACGACATCGTCGAGCGCAACGACCTGGAGCAGGGTGTCAACAAAGTCGCCCTTTGCGTGGGTCTGGCGTATCGTCATGACCGTTGACGCGGGCGCAGTTGCCGAGGCGAGCGCGCCGAGCACGAGCGAGAAGTTGATATCCAGCCCGAGAATGAAGAACGACACGATGAAAACGATAATCGACGCGAGGCACGCTTCGAGCACAGTTATCACAACGACTTTTCCGCCGTTCTTTTTAAGAGTCGAAAAGCGGAAGAACTCGCCGGTGCTGAATGCGATGAACGCGAGAGCGATATCGTTCAGAAAGTCCATGCCCTCAACGATGTCCTGCGGCACAAGATTCAATACATACGGTCCGAGCAGGACGCCGGAGAGTATGTACGCCGTGACGTTCGGCAGCCGGAGCCGCTTTGTGATGCGCGTCATCGCAAAGCCCGTTATCAGCATCAGAGCCACCGAAATTATGATTCCCGCGACGGGGGAGGTGATGTTGAAGGTCTTGTAGAGTGAGTTAATCAATTTCCCTTATTCCTCGTTTCCTTTCAGAGAGTAAAAAAGCAACCGCCGGGAGAGCTTTTTCGTCCGGCGACCGATAAATTTTGCAAATTTGTTTTTTTAATATCTCTTGTGATTTACTATATAATATGATATACTCAACCTGTAATAAAATCAAATTATTTTAATTTTGATTTTCAAAAACTTTTTTTATGGTGAGGATATGTTAGACAATAAAACCGAAACTTTGATAGCAGTTGCGGAGCAGAAAAATTTCACAAGGGCGGCGGAAGCGCTCTCTCTGACCCAGCCTGCGGTCAGCCATCAGATAAGCCAGCTAGAACAATCCCTCGGCGCGAAGCTGTTCAATCGCAAGAAAGGCGAGCTGACATTGACGCAGGAAGGGGAGATTGCGGTTCGCTATGCGCGTATTCTGACTTCGATGGATCAGAAGATGCACATGGAGATAGCGGACTCCAAGCGCAACATAAAGAAGCTGCGCATAGGTCTGACCCACACCTCCGAAAGCACGTTTGCAACCGAGGTTCTCGCTCGTTACGGCAACGAATATCCAAATGTAAGCATTACTGTTTTTACAGATACTATAAAAAATCTTTATGATATGCTCGACAATTTTGAGATCGATCTTGCAATAACGGACGGAAAAGTGTCGAATCCGTCGCTCAATTCCGTCATGATAGATACGGACTATCTCGTTTGCATCATGTCGAACAACAATCCGCTCGCAAAGCACTCGATGATAACGCTGAACGAGTTGCGCCGCGAGAGGCTCATCCTGCGTCTTCCGACTTCGGCAACGCGAATGCTGTTTGAAGCGACGCTCGAGAGCCACAACGAGTCAATAGACGACTTCAATGTTATCCTCGAAGTCGATAACGTCACGACGATAAAAGACCTTGTGCAGAAGGACTTCGGCGTGTCTATACTCGCAAAGAGCGTGTGTCTCAGAGAAGTCCGCAAGAAGAAGCTGACGATAGTCCCGATAGAAAACCTCAGCATGGCGCGCGAGACGAATATAGTCTATCACAAGAGCTTCGCCCATACCGAGGTGCTCCAGGATATAACCCAGCTCTATCACGACACGAAAAAGCACTATCTTGTGTGAGTGTAAATAAAAATCAGGAGGTACGCAGCCCAGCTGCATACCTCCTGTAATTTTATTTTTTCACAATGGCTGATACAATATTATAGAAATCGCTGATTGATATATTTTCTGCTGTTACCCTGTAATAAACCCCGCCGCAGCTGAAATCCGCGACCATAAGATTTTGCTTTTCGGGCTGAGCGGCGGCATCGCTGCCGACTGTTGCCGCGAACAGACCCTCCACGCTTTTGCCGCCGACTCCGATGCTTGTGATCTCGCTGCTGTTTAAAGCATATATGCAGTCGTTGGGCGCGCCAAGTTTGCTGGCGCTCATGGTAAAATCGGCATCTTTGGAGTGATATTTCAAATTTATAACATCTCTTGCAATAGCTCCGTCGGAAGAAAAAGTGACGGCGTGGCTGCTGCTGCCGATATATTTGTACTCCGCGCCGAGATTGAACAGGTCGGCGCCCATATAGGCGGTGACTTCCGCATTGCTCCAATTCTCGGTATAATGCTTTGCTGGGTCGAGATACAGCGGAGCCGCACTTTTGACTCCGTTTATCTGATTGGCAAAGCAGAGTCGTTTTGAACCGACGCTGTTGGGAGAAGTACTCTCGGCAGGCGAGACTGTGGCGTTGTCATAACTTGTAACAGGCTGACCGGGTACGGCACCGGGCGTCCCGGATTTGAACAATCCGCTTTTCCATGCCCCTATTCCGCCTAACGCTATCAGACAAAAACAACAGGCGGGGACAACAGCTTTTGTGATTATCTTATTTCTGCGTATCTTTTCGCTGTTATATTTATCAATACGGTCGAACACAGAATCAACAGTTTCATCATAGCTTTTCATATGTGAAACCCTCCGTTTCCAATTGTGATTTAAGTGATTTGCGGGCACGGTAGACAAGTGTCTCGATGTTGTGAACGGATTTTCCCATTATCTTCGCAGCTTCTTTATTGCTGAAATTCTCAAAATATATGAGCCAGAGAACCTGATGATATTCGGGCTTGAGCTTTTTCAGCGCCCGATGCACCGATATCTTCTGTTCTTCTTTTATAACAGCCGCCTCCAGGCTCTCCTCTTCGCTTTCGAGCTCCGAGCAGTCGTCAACGGATACGAGCGAAAATCTTGACCTTCGTCTCAGATGGTTGATGGCGATATTCCGCCCGATGGTGTAGAGCCAGGTTTTAAAAGAACTTGTGCCTTTGTCCTTCGGTTTTTTCGTCCCGAGCAGGACGAACGTATCCTCCGCCAATTCCTCGGCGATGTGTATGTTTCCGACAAAGCTGTTCAAATATAAGATAAGCCCGTCACGGTAGTTGACGATAATTTCAACTAATCCGCTATCATCTCCTTCGTTACAGAAACGGCGGTAGCTACTTGCACCGTTGTCCATAGATTTTCTCCTTTCTGCAAAGCGTCTTTTGTGCCCTTCACTTATTACACAAGAAAACGGGGAAAACCTCACACCCGATTTTTGAATATTATAAGCTGTCCTGATAATCCAAAACGCCGCCGGTAAGCTTTATGCTGTGCCGGCGGCGTTTGAGTTTATGTTATATTTTATGCTATGACTGTGCTTGCCTGTTTGTCGGTGGGAACAAGACCGATGTAGCTCTGACCGGGGTTGAGCTTGAGCTCAGTTCCGTCGGACGAATAGAGCGTGAGCATATCGTCCGAACCGCCCTTTTTCCAGGTTATGTTTTCATATGCGCCGTTTGAGAGATAGACGCCGCTGCCGCCCGTCAGATCCATGTCAACGCAGCCGGATGAGTCGCCCATAAGCGAGACCGGGCAGTAGAGAATGATGACATTTTTGACCGCCATCTGCTTGCCGTCCGCGTCGGTCATAGGCGCGCCGTTGATGTTGTTGAGATAGAGCCCGTCCTGCGCCGAATAAGTAAATGAGTGGTTGCAGTAGGACGAGAAAACTATGTCTATTCTCGAGCATGCGCCGCCGGCGGGAGTGCGCGGCGAGCTCTCGGAAACAAACGCAAAGGGATTCTGATAGCCGGATTTGATATCGCGGCGGATGTCGAGCTTTGTAAGACCTTTGTCAATTGCCTCGCGGGTCGTGTATCCGCGGTGCTCGATGGCTACGTTGGTGCGCTCCTTGTCGCGGAAGAAATATCTGCCGAGATATGTACGCCCGTCAAGGTCATCGACATTGCGCCCGTTTATTGCCGAATAGGCGTATTTGCTGCCGCCCCAGTGGACGAATATTGCGTCAAGTCCCTCGGCTATCTCAACGAAGTCGTGCCTTGCGCTTCTGAGCGAACCGACCTTGTCGGGAATCTTGTTTATGTCGGAATAGAGCCAAAGCATTCTCGTTATGCCTGCCTCGGTTACGCCTTCAAACACGATGTCGGGGGTGCACAGACCCCACTGCGGGCGAGCGGGCTTCGAGTTGTTGACAACTATCGCTATCGGGCGTTTGCCCTGTGCTTTGAAGCCGGAGAGTCCGGTCAGCGGATCAATGTCCGCCGCTTCGAGTGACTGCGATGAGGATTCGCCGCTCGTGCTGTCCGCGTCCGGTTTTTTCTTGCCGCCGGAGCATTTGACGGCAATCAGGACGATCATCACGATGAGCAGCACTACAGCTGCGATGAGAATGTAAAGTCTCGAATTGTTTTTCTTCTTCTTTTTCTGCTGAGTTGACATTTTGAAAATACCTCGTTATCTGATGGATTTTTCTGTCATCCTAATTATACATTCAGAAGATATATTTTTCAACAGTAAAGCTCAGATTTTATTGACTTATCTTTTTACTATGTTATATAATGGTAAAAAGTCGGTATTTTTCTCGGCTTTGGCGCGGAATATTTCAGCGCGCCGGAAAAGGAGGTAAACCCAGATGGCAAGAGTATTCAATTTTTCAGCAGGCCCCTCGATGCTGCCCGAGAGCGTTCTCAGCCGCGCGGCAGCGGAGATAATGGACTATCACGGAAGCGGCCAGTCCGTTATGGAGATGTCGCACCGCTCAAAGGTCTTTGAGGAAATCATGGATGAGGCGCAGAATCTGTTCAGGTCGGTGCTTTCAGTGCCCGATAATTACGATATACTGTTCCTCCAGGGAGGAGCTTCGACCCAGTTCGCCGCGATTCCGCTCAATCTTTTGAACGGCAGCGGAAAGGCCGACTATATGCTTACCGGTCAGTTCTCGACCAAGGCGTATAAAGAGGCGTGCAAATACGGCGATATCAGAGTTGTCGCGTCCTCGAAAGATAAGACTTTCTCTTATATTCCCGAGGTCACCCGCGAGGATTTTGACCCCGAGGCGGACTATGCATATATATGCCTGAACAACACTATCTACGGCACGAAGTTTCCGTATATTCCCGACACAGGCGATGTGCCGCTCGTCGCGGATGTCTCGTCGTGCTTCCTCTCGGAGCCGCTCGATGTCTCGAAGTTCGGTATCGTCTACGGCGGCGCGCAGAAGAATGTCGCTCCCGCGGGACTGACTATTGTCATAGTGCGCAAGGACCTTGTCGGCAAATCACGCGATATTACGCCTGCGATGCTCGACTACAAGAATATGGCGGACAACGACTCGATGTATAACACGCCGCCCTGCTGGTCGATATATATGTGCAAATTAGTGCTCGAGTGGATAGAGAAACTCGGCGGACTTGAGGAGATGAAGAAGAGAAACGAAGCGAAGGCGAAGATTCTCTACGACTTCATCGATTCGAGCAAGATGTTCTCTAACCCCGTCAGGCACTGCGACCGCTCGCTGATGAACGTGACTTTCGTTACAGAGAGCGATGAGCTCAATGCAAAATTTGTCGCCGAGGCGGCAGAGGCGGGATTTGTCAACCTCAAGGGACACCGTTCGGTCGGCGGAATGCGCGCGTCTATCTACAACGCCATGCCGGTCGAGGGAGTCGAACAGCTTGTTGACTTCATGAAGGAGTTCGAGAAGAACAACTGAGGGGGAGAGGCTGATGAAAGAGATATTAACGCTCAATAAAATAGCAAAGTGCGGAACCGACCGCTTTGACAGCGCGAAATATGTCTGCACCGACAATGCGGAAGATCCGGCGGCGATAATGGTGCGCTCGGCTTCGATGCATGAGATGCAGTTCGGAGCGGGTCTTTTGGCAATTGCTCGCGCGGGAGCGGGTGTGAATAATATCCCGATCGATAAGTGCTCGGAACAGGGCATCGCCGTGTTCAACACGCCCGGAGCGAACGCAAACGCGGTAAAAGAGCTTGTTATCTGCGCGGCTCTTCTCGCTTCGCGCAAAGTCGTAGACGCTATCGACTGGTGCAAGACCCTCAAAGGCGAGGGCGACAATGTCGGCAAGCTCGTTGAAAAGGGCAAAAGCTCGTTTGCGGGTCCCGAGATAAAAGGCAAGACCATGGGCGTTGTCGGCATGGGTGCGATAGGCAAGCTTGTAGCCGAAGCGGCGCGTGACCTCGGTATGAGAGTCGTCTGCTTCGACAGAAAGGGCAGGAGCGAAATAAGCGGCGTGGAGACCGTTGACGATATGGAGACGGTTTTCTCCGCGGCGGATTATCTGACCCTGCATATCCCGTGCAACGACAGCACGAGAAATATTATCAATGCGGAATCTATAGGCAAAATGAAAGACGGCGTGCGCATCCTCAATTTCGCGCGCGGCGAGCTTGTGAACTCCGATGATATACTCGTTTCTCTCGCCGACGGCAAAGTCGCGGCATACGCCACGGACTTCCCAACCGACGCACAGTTGGGTGTGCCCGGAGTTATAGCTATCCCGCACCTCGGCGCCTCCACGCCCGAGAGCGAGGACAACTGCGCGGTCATGGCTGCCGACGAGCTTATCGGCTATATCGAGCGCGGCGAAGTGAAAAACTCCGTCAACCTGCCCGAACTCACGCCGCCCGCAGAGTTTGAAAAGCGCGTGTGCGTTATCTACAAAGACGGCGATGGAGTGCGCGAAAACATCGTCGCGGCGCTCGGCGGAAATATAACATCGCTCAACAGCGCAGTCAAAAACGGACTCGGCTACCTCGTCTGCGATACGCCGAACCCCGACGGCGAAAGGATAACCGCAGTCAGCGGCGTTGTCAGAATGAGAATCATATAACAATAAACTAACAATAAACCCCGGAGAATAGCTCCGGGGTCGATTTTTGTATTGGTGAAATAGGAGGATAAATTGATATTTATCCATTTGCAATTATTACAAATAAAAAACGCATCAACAGCCGCAACATTTTTCTGCTGTTGATTTCCTGACGCATACGCTTGTTCACGGGTGTGTTTTTCACTTGTTGTATTTTTTGCTTTTCAGCCATATCGCAGAAAGCTCGACGAATCTCGCGAGCGGGTATGAGCGCATGAGCATGACACGCGCCTGCATCTGCTTTGATATTCCGCAGTAGCCGTGCTTTGATACCAGCTCACGCATCATATGAGCGATGCGCGCGGCGTTGCGCCTGTCTCCTACGCGCATATATTTTATATACAGCGTATGCAGAGCCGCTATCTTCTTTTTGTGCGCAAGCCTTTGAAAGCTCCGGGTCACCCGCCACTATCGGGTCGGATTCTATCTTTGACATGACATTTATAGGCGTATCAGAAATGTAAGTGCCGGAGAGTACCATGCCGCCGGAATTCTGAAAATAATGATATTTTGCATCAGCTATGCGGAGATATCCCTTTGCTATATGCGCCATACGGAAGCTGAACTCATCGTCTTCGCAGAAATCGCAGTCCTCGTCAAATCTCAATTTTTCAAAAATACTTCTCTTGAACAGCTTGCCCCATGCGGCATTGGCATAAATGCTGCCCGCGAGCATCCATTTTATGAGCGCCCGTGTGTCCTGAATATAGATTTCATCGGAAGTTCTGTTGCTTTCAACACCGTTCGGGAAGTTAAAATACACGCAGCAGCCTGTGACATCCGTGCCCTTTTGCAGGGCGGCGTTCAGCAATACTTCAAGCGTGTCGCTGTCTATCCAGTCGTCGCTGTCGATAAAAAATATGTACTCCCCGCAGCTTTTGTCTATTCCGGCATTGCGCGCCGAAGAGAGTCCGCCGTTTTCTTTGCTGATGACCTTGACTCTCGGGTCAATCTGCTCATAGCGGCGGCAGATATCCCCCGAACGGTCGGTAGAGCCGTCATTGACAAGGATAACCTCTATGTTTTTGTATGTCTGTGCAAGAACGCTGTCAACACATTTTTGCAGAGTCGACTCTCTGTTATAAATCGGTATGACAACACTGATTAATTCATTCATGCGCAAGTATACTCCTTTTACAAAAAATTCCACGAACTAATTTCATTATAGAGAGCCTCAGCACAATTTTCAAGAGGGTAATAAAAACTTTTCATTCGATTGAAGTATTTCTTCTCGGGTTCAAAGCCATTTTCTGCGGCTTTCTTTATTTCTTCCACCGCGCTTTCGGGGTCGAGGACGAGCGGACCGAAGGCTTTTTCAAACGGGAGATCGGGCTCGCAATGCAAAACAGAAAAAATCTGACTCCCGCCGTTCAAAAATTTATCGAATATCTGCCTTTCAGGGAGACGGAGTAAATATAAATAAAAAAATCAGCCGCAACAGTTTTCACTGATGCGGCTGTTCGCTGTCTTATAAATATATTTTATTCTGCGCTCTTCTTGCCGGTGATCTGCGGAACGCGGCCGATTATCAGCGCGACTATCGCGGTGATGATGATCTCGGGGATCATGTAGAGGCCGTTGTAGATAACGGAATAGATGAGTGCCAGACCCTGGCCGCTGAACTTGTCGAGAATCTTTGCGCCGAGGGTGAAGCCATCCTGCGAGAAGAACCACTCAGCCCATGTGCCGAAGAAGATGTAGCCGGAGATGATGTGGGCGAGATAGCGCAGCGAAAGAGCGACTATCGAGCCGACGCACAGAGATGCGGACGGATTCTTAATCTTGTTTCTGAAGATGCCGCCGAAGCCGAGGACAGTGTAGGCGATTATGTAGTCGATGAGGCAGACGCAAATAGCTTTCCAGAGCACCATGTAACTGTCGGAGCTGGGCATAAAGAACGCCGAAACGGTCTTGAAGCCGAGGAGCATCTGAACGACTGCATAGACGAAACCGGTGAGCAGACCCCACTTCGTGCCGTTGCGGTAAGCGGCGAGAACGATAGGTAGCATGCTGCAGATGGTGAATCCGCCGCCGAACGGGAGATTCAGGAACGGGATGAAGCTGCACACGACATTGAGCACGGTTGCGATAGCGATAAGCAACGCGCACTCAACAAGAACTTTTGTGTTGCTTTTCTTGGTTGTTGACATAAGTTTTCCTCCAAAAATAAATTCAGCGTCCATGCGGTATGCACAGACGCTGTCAGTTTATATAATATACAGCAACGAGGCTGTCTATTATCCTTCCTACGCCGGCATTATCCGGATCAGGTCAGAGGGTATCATCTCAGCCGTTCGAAAAATAAGAACGGCACCCCTGGCTATTTGATTTTAATTATTTCTGTTCGCGCTGCTCCGCTTTTCCCTCGGGAGTGTCTCTGTAATACTGGGTCTTGGGATGCGGATGCTTTGTGGAATCCCAGAGCTCCTGAGCTACGGGCGCCCACTCAGCGGCGAACTTGTCGCAGCGCGAGCAGAGGGTGTCGACATCCTCCGGCGCGAGCAGGTCGGTGGACTTGGCTCCCGTCTCCTTGACCATTTTTCTCAGGCACTGCGGGTTTTCAAGCATCGGACACGGGCGCAGATGATTGTTGTTGAACGGCTGACCGTGCCAATAAGCCTGGAAGAGAGGACGCTTGAGCGCCTCGATGAGTGTCTGTTCGCGGATGTTGGAGTCCGAGTAGTGTATGAACACACAGGGCTCGATATCGCCTGCGGAGTTGATGTGGAAATAGTTCCTGCCGCCGGCGATGCATCCGCCGACATATTCCGCGTCGTTCTGGAAGTCGATGACGAACATGGGCTTTCCGGTCTTGCTGTTGCGCATTTTGCGCAGCCAGCGGTACATATGCGTGCGCTGCTCGGGCGTGGGGATAAGCTCCTCAACTGCGGCAGAGCCGACGGGCATATAGTTGAAATACCATGCGAAGCGAACGCCCTTGGAGATCATCAGATCGACGAATTCATCGGAGGTGACTGCGTCGACATTTGCGCGGGTGTAGCACACGGAGATGCCGAACAGGCAGCCCTTGCTTTTGAGCAGATCCATCGCCTTCATGACATGGTCGTAGCTGCCCTCACCGCGTCTTGCGTCGTTGCTGTCCTTCGTGCCCTCGATGCTGATGGCGAGAGAGATGTTGCCGACTCGTTTCATCTCTTCGCAGAACTCCTCGTCAACGAGGTCGGCGTTCGTATAGGAGAGGAACGCGCAGTCCGGATGAAGCTCGCAGAGCTTGATGAGGTCTTTCTTCCTCAGGAGCGGCTCGCCGCCGGTGAACATATAGAAATGGGTGCCCATTGCGACGCCCTGGTTGACAATGCTGTTGAGCTCATCAAAAGTGAGGCTCTGCTTGTGGCCGTATTCCGCGCTCCAGCAGCCCTTGCACTTGCGGTTGCACGCGCTTGTCGGGTCGAGAAGAATGACCCACGGAATATTGCAGTGATATTTTTCGCGGTTTGCGCGAACGGTCTTTGTGCCGTTGACTCCCGCGCCCAGTCCGAGAGCGAGCATCATGTTCATCAGAACATTGTCGTCAATCTCGTCTATAAGCTTGAGTGCCAGCTGACGCCAGACGTTCTCAGGGTCTTTCGCGCCCTCGCGGAAGCTGTCGAAGTTTTTCGCGGGGAAGATGTTGCCGACAAATCGCTCGGATCTGTCAACAAGCTTGACGAGGTTTGTATCAGGATCTTTCCTGACATATTTTATCATGCGGGACAGAACCGCTGAGGCTGCTGCTCGCTGAACCTTATCTTTGACCGTCATTTGTGCGGCTCCTTTCGATTAGGAAATATCTTTAATACAAGTAAATAGTTTATCACAGGTTCAAAATAAAATCCACATCTAAAAGAAAAAAGCCGAAAAAGGTAACAAAGTTTTCGGTTTGTTCATAAAAGTGTTTCGGAATTTTTATTGAGGTTGCAAAAGTTGATTTTTGCGGATATACTATAGGATAGAAATTTTTGTTAGGGGAACCGATTTGAAGAAGTTTTTTAACAAGCACCGCGATGTGCTCATGCTTATTCTGCGCTGTGCCGTTGCGGCGGCGCTTTTGATTATCGCCGTTGTTAACTACGATAAGCTGACCAAAATCGATATGCGCGCCCTCGTTGCCGGCGCGGGCAGCACCGCGGCGGTGGCTGTTATAATCGGTGTGTTTGCTGTCAAATCCGTGCTGTTTATAATACCCGCGTCGATGATATATATTTCCGTCGGCATGGCGTTCCCGACCGCCTCGGCAATTGCGATAAATCTCGCGGGCATCGCGCTCGAAATAACCGCGACCTATCTGCTCGGTTGGTTTCTCGGCGGCGAATATGTCGAGAAGCGGCTCAAGGGCAGCAAGGCGGGGGACAAAGTCCTTGCCCTCGGCGACGGGAAGAAGCTTTCGGCGCTCTTCCTTGTGCGCTTTCTGCCTGTGTTCCCGATCGATTTTGTCAGCCTTTTCCTCGGCGCAACGAAGCTGCCGTATTGGAAATACGCGCTGATATCGCTCGGCGGAATAATGCCGCGCGTCATACTTTTCACTATTCTCGGCGACGGCATATATGACTATATCCCGATGGATAAGATAGTGCTTGTCATCGTCTGCTGCATCCCCGCCGTGATAGTCTGGTGGGTGATAAAATTCTTCCGCAACAAAAATAAAAACTCATCTGCCGGTTGAGCCGAATCCTCCCTCGCCGCGCTCCGTCTCGTCGAGGCTGTCGACTTCGACGGGCTGTGCCGGAATGACAGGCGCGAGCACAAGCTGAGCGATTCTCTCGCCGGGCTGTATAGTATAATCTTCGTTTGAAGTGTTAATGAGTCCCACGCATATCTCGCCGCGGTAGTCGCTGTCGATGACTCCGACTCCGTTCGAGAGTGAAATACCGTGCTTTATCCCGAGACCGCTGCGCGCATAGACGAATGCAGCGGTCTCGTTGTTTTCAATGGCGATTGCTATGCCGGTCGGTATAACCGTGCGCTCGCCCGCCTTGAGAACGACTTCGTTTTCCGTGCAGGCGCAAAGATCCAGTCCGGCGCTGCCGGAGGTCGCGCGCTTCGGTATTGTCGCGCCGGGGCGCACTTTTTTCATCTTGAGAGTGAGCATATTTTATCTCCTTTATTCAACTCCGCGATAGAGAAGTCCGCGCGTAAATTCACCCTGCGGGGCGTCACCTCTGCGGTAGCTTTCGAGTATTTTTTCACATTCGTCTTTTGTCTCGGTCGTGAACCACAGCAGCGAGAAGTCGGCGAACTCGAACTGCTCGCGCTTGTCGCTCTCGACTATCGGCACGCTGTTGAGCAAGGTCGAGGCAAACGGCGTGCACTCGACGGGGAATGTCATGCCCATTCTGTCGGTCAAAGATCCATGCTTGCGGCATTTGTCGCAGGTCGTGCCGTTCTTGACCGGGCAGTTTCTCGTCTGCATCAGCGGCAGACGCCCGTAAGCGAACACGCCGCGCGGCAGTTTTCCGCCGAGCGAGGCACACTGGGCAATTTTCAGCTCGGTGCTGAGTATGGCATCCGTGAAGCCGAGGTGCGCGAACTCGTCGAGCGAGAATGTGTTGAATATATTTGTTCCGGGCAGGGCGCAGAGCTTCATGCCTGCTTTTTTTGCTATCGCCGCGCCGTCGAGAGAGCAGACTGCGGCAAGAGATATGCCGTTTTTGCGCGCTTTGACGAGTGAATTGTAAACTGCATCGTCGCCGCCGAATATCGCAGCGGGGACTTCGACTGCGGGCTGTATCTTTTTGTCTTTGAGATACTTTACAGTCTCTTCGCCGACGCCCATCGGCAGTATCACGCGGCGCACATATGAGAGATCAGACGGTATCTGCGAAACATTTCTGACTCTGATTACATAGCCGCGGTTTTGAGAACGGCGGCGTCTGATTGAAATTTCCTGCGGATAAAACGGAATCTCAGAGCGCTCGGCAATCCTTTCTTCGAGCATCGCGAGAGCCTTTCTGCGAAGCGAGTTTATCTCGGACGCGCTCAAAAATATGTCGTCTCCAATATCAATTCCAACTTCTCCGGCATAAAACTGAGTCGAGCCGCATTTGCGCAGCCGGATTTCAATTTCTTCGCTTCCGACCGCTCTGTTCTGCGCTTTCTGCACGGCGTTTTCAGATTCCGCAAAGACGCTCTTGCCTGCAGCTTTTACCGCGAGGTATGCCTTTTCGCCGACCTGCGCCGACAGGTGCATATCGGCTCTTATCAGCGGCTGTTCGCCATCGTAGAGTGCGGCAAGCAGAGAGAGAACATCCTTTGCGGCGGTGACATCCTCTTTGCGGCGCACGCCGAACATATCGCGTCCGAGAGCGCCGTCATAGTAGCCGGAGGTGAACCCGGAGCGGGAGAATATCGCGCCGAGCGTGTGCTCGTATTCGGCGGCGCTTTCGCCCGCGAGACTCTTTTTGCAGGCGGTCACCGCAGCGGCAACATATTCCGGCCGCTTCATGCGTCCCTCTATTTTGAACGAGAGAACGCCCATCTGCGCGAGCTCCGGCAGGTATTCTATCAAAGACATATCTTTAAGGCTCAGGTCGTGCCCTGTGCCGCCGACGGCGGCAAACGGGAGCCTGCACGGCTGGGCGCATAAGCCCCTGTTGCCCGAGCGCGAGCCGAGCACCGCGCTGAGCTGGCACTGACCCGAAAGGCACATGCACAGTGCGCCGTGGACGAACATCTCGAGCTCTATCGGCGACTGCGCGGCTATTTTTTCTATCTCTTTTCTCGACAGCTCCCTCGGCAGCACTGCGCGGCAAAAGCCCATGTCCGCGAGCATTTTTATTCCGTCGATGGTCTGCACGGAAGTCTGAGTCGAGGCGTGCAGAGGCATATCGGGAGCCGCTTTACGAATAAGCGAAGTGAGCCCGATATCCTGTAAAATAAGTGCGTCTGCTTTGATATCACAGGCGCACCTGACGGCATTCATCGCCGTTTCCATCTCATCGTCACGCACAAGGGTGTTGAGCGTGATATATACCTTGACCCCGCGCGCATGGCAGTATTCGACCGCCTGTGCGAGTTCTTCATTGCTGAAATTTGCGGCATTGCGGCGCGCGTTCAACTCCCGTCCGCCGAGGTATACGGCGTCGGCTCCGCAGCGCACGGCTGCGGTCAGCGAATCGAACGAGCCCGCAGGCGCAAGTATCTCCGGCTTATTCATCATGCGAGCTGTGCTTCTTCTTGTATGCGGCGAGCTCTTTTGCAAGCCTGTCCGCCTCGCGCATGGCTATCTCGCGGTCGGTCTTGGCGCGCGCAGAGTCCTCGAGATACTCCTGTATCTTTGAACGCAGATTCTCTGCGGAAACAACGGCTTTTTTCTCCGAATCAGCAAATTCAAGCGCCGCGAGAACAGCCGCCTGAGTTACGGAAATTCTCGAATTCTGCTTGAGAATCGTGGATATTTTCTCATCGACTTCGTCGCCGAGTTCGATCATATACTTGCTGTCCTCATCCGAACCGATGATATATTCCGCCCCGCAAATGGTCAGTTTGACTTTGTTTTTCTCCATAACCATGGTCCTTTCTTCGTCGCTTTGCATACTTCTGATTTTATTATACAATAGAAATCCCGGAGAATAAAGAACTTTTTAAAATTTTTGCCTCAAAAAAGCCCCGCCGATTATGGCGGGGCTTTGTACAGGACTTTTTATCAGTCCTCGTTCTCTTCCTTGATCTTTTCGACTATCTCGTCGGGGATCGCTTCGCCGTGGCGGACGACGAGGATGCAGAGGGTCGAGAGGATGAAGGCTATCGGGCAATAGTAGAACAGGGACATATAGGTGCCGGTAAGCATACGGACTATACCGTAGATTATCGGGGTAGCTATCTGTGCGGAGAAGGTTGCGGTATAGTAATAGCCGGTGAATGTGCCGACCTTGTCGATACCGCCTATTTCAAGCACGAGGGGCAGGGTGTTGACGGTGATGAACATATTCGCCGCGCCGCCCACGACAAGAGCTACCCAGATGAGCGCTCCGCTGAGTGCGTTGATGTGAAGTATCTCGGTGAGCAGATATGCGCCGAATGCGACGATGAATATGGCAAGTCCGCCGAGTATTGTCTTTTTGCGGCCGAACTTCTTGCCGAGCCAGCCTGCCGGAATAGCGGCGACTGCGGAGGCGGCGGCAAAGGCGGTGGTCATGATGGTTGCCTGAGCGGCGGTCTTATGAAGAATCTCATCCGCAAACAGAGCGAAGAAAGTGGAGATGGCGTTCGTGCCGCAGAAGAGGAAGAACAGACCCATGAGCATGAAGATAAGGCTTCTTCTCTCGCCGGAGGTGAGCTTTTCTTTCTTTCTTGCTTCTTTTTCTGCCTTTGCGGCTTCCTTTTCAGCCTTGCGTCTTGCCTCTGCGTCGGCTGCCTGGTTCATCTCGCCCTGAACCTTAATACGGCTGTCGGGCTCCTTGACGAAGAGTATGACGAGCATACCGATTATCATAACGGCGGCGCCGAGCAGGAAAACATAGGGGAAAGTGTTGAGCTCGTTGAACTCAGGAGACTTCGAGGAGATTCCCGTAGATGCGCAGTAGATAGCAGTGACGATAGTGCCGGCGAACAGGCCGAGCGCGCCGCCGATGCCGCCCATGAGGTTGATGACGGCGTTGGCCTTGGAGCGCAGAGGCTTCAGGGTCACGTCGGGCATCAGGGCCACCGCCGGGGACCGGAACAC
>ENA-OPFG01001009-OPFG01001009.1-human-gut-metagenome-genome-assembly--contig:-NODE-1009-length-15693-cov-2.196636_pt1 | contig 15693 bp, 14 predicted proteins | sample MGYA00241304_ERZ501542 | MGnify/ENA primary metagenome ERZ501542 (study PRJEB25962, sample SAMEA2042427) | human gut metagenome | biome: human gut; feature: human-associated habitat; material: faeces...
TTCTTGATGTAAACGGAAATGTTCTTTTAGTTGAAAAATTTAATGTCGAGTTGACAGACGAACCTGTTACGGTGTATAATTTTCAAGTGGAGGGTTTCCATACTTATCATGTTGGTTGCTTTTATGTGTTGGTGCATAATGCTGATTATAATCAATCGCCTAAGGAAATAATGGCTGAGCATACTAAGGGCTTGGACACTCGGGAACATCCCTCTAAATATAAGCAGATTAGTGCCAAAGAAAAGTCAAGGTTAGAATCTAAGGTTAGAGATAGAACAATAACTAAAGATGAGTATAAAAAGCTTGAATGGAATAAGAAAATTTCTGCTAGGCGGCAAGATGCAGTAAATGAATTTTGGGATCAAGAACAGATTAGGTTACAAAAGGGTGAGAATGGAACGCGTAATTGGTCTCCTCAACAGAAGGCTGATATCTTAAACGGCAAACGCCCTACTTACAATGGAAAAACCATACAAGGACATCATACGTACAGCGTTTCAAAATACCCACATTTGTCTGGAAACAGCGAAGTAATATATCCTGCTACTTTTAATGAACACTTAAAAGGTTGGCACGGTGGCAATTTCCGTAATAGTTTGCCAGGAGAACCCATTAAAACAATAATTGATTTTTAAGGAGATTACTATGAGAACTGTAGGCTTAAAACTGGAGAGTTCAGTATTCACAGCTACTATGGCTAAAATTATACGTAAATATCAAGAACTACCCATTTCACAAATCAAACAAATTGTTTCAAACAACGATTATGTGTATAAGTGTGATATTATACGTGCGAACGGAATAAAGACACTTTTACACGTTAAAAAAGATTTGTCCAAAGAAGGAATAAATAGCTATATCTATGTAGAGGGAAAGCTAACAAGTGAAGAATATCTGAATAATTTACTTGTATCATACAAGCAGACAGAAGAGCAAGTTGAGGAAGAAATGGACAGAGAAGCATTATTAGAAGATGATGAGTAAATCTAGTTTTATTCATGAACTTAAGCTTTATTATTGAACGCAAATCAGTGGAGCTATCACATTTGTAATGGGAGGCTTTGATACTCTCGCATTAGGTTCAAAGATATTGTTTGGTGATAACTGGTTTAGTGACTTTAATGTGGCTTTGCATGAGAGTTCTATATACAATATAACTCAGACGACTATAGCAAGTGTAGCTGTTTTTACCGGCGGAATGAACAGCGGATTTAACAAGGCAGCTAACAGTGCAGGAGTTAAACCGTCATGTTTTGTGGCGGGAACGCTTGTCATGGCGGTTGCCGGAATGGTTGCTATAGAAAAGATAAAGTCAGGAGATAAAGTCATTTCAACAGACCCTGAAACAATGGAAACTTCTCCGAAAACTGTTCTTGAAACCTACATAAGAGAGGTAACAACGCTTGTTCATCTCACTGTGAACGGTGAAGAAATCGTTACAACTGTTGACCACCCGTTCTATGTAAAAAATCAAGGCTTTATCAAAGCAGGAGAACTAATAGTTGGTGATGAACTTCTTGATGTAAACGGAAATGTTCTTTTAGTTGAAAATTTTGACGTTGAGTTGACAGAAGAACCTGTTAAGGTGTATAATTTTCAAGTTGAAGATTTTCATACTTACTATGTGGGTGAAAATGGGGTATGGGTACATAATTCTAGCTGTACTCCTGCTAAAAAATATCTTGCAGAGGTAGATAAAGAAACGGGAGATAGGTTATATAAACGAACACTTGAGGATGGAAATGAGTATCAAGTTAGGTATACTAAAGGAGAAAATGGAGACTATTATGCAAGGTTTGAAGATTTTGCTACACATCCTGATTTTCCAGAGGCAGTATATCCTAGTAAAAAAGGTCTTGTCCTTACAGGTGTGGAAAAAGAAGATTTGCGTATGATGTTAAAGAATTATGGAAAACCTCGCGGCTACACTTGGCACCATTTGGAAGACGGCAAGGGAATGCTTTTAGTTGAAACAAAGATACATAGTAGTTTTCACCATTCAGGTGGGGCAACAATATTAAGAAATATTAAATAACATTAGGAGGATTAAAAATGGACATTATCGAATTAGAAGAAGTCGGAAACAAAATAAATGTTTTGGATATAAGTAAATTTGAAGATAATTTTAAAGTAAAACTGCCCGAAGATTATAAAAACTTTTTACTTAAAAATAATGGCGGCTATCCAGCAGAATTGTTATTCACGCCTGACTTTATTGAGACAGATCCAATGACGAAAGTGGAAAACAGACAGGGGACAGATGTTGAAAAGTTTTTATCTCTTAATGAAGTGTCATTTGAATATGAGGATATTTTGGATGAAGATTACATTCCAAACGAATATGTCCCAATTGCACGCACTTCCTTTGGAAATTTGCTTCTCATATATGTAGGTACAGAAAAGCAATATGGAGGAGTTTATTTTGCTAATCATGATTTGTATGATAGCGAAAATGACTGCTTTACTATTTCAAATGTTGCCAAATCTTTTACCGACTTTATCAACTCTTTGTATGTTGATGATTTAGAGCAATAAATAATCAAGTCATTGTAATCTTAGCAATGTAGGTGTGGAATGTTATAAGGTGGTAAAAAGAGATGTTTGAGAAATTTTATGATTTTGTAGGTGTTGAAAACAAAAATAATGTGACCGATATGTCTGGATTTATGGACATTTATGGCGGAGAAACATTTTTGAATGGTTTGTATCGTATACACAACAAAAATGATGTAAAAAAGTGGAATGAGACACTCAAGAGAGCTTTCCCTAAATTCAAAAATGGCATACAGGTATTCGGATATGATTGGTTAGGCAGAAATTTTGCACTGGATACGCAAAGAGATGTAGTCTTGATATTTGAACCAGGTACAGGAGAGATTCTTAACACTGGGGAAAACTTTGTGAATTTCCATGATAGTGAGATACCGCAATATCATGACGCTTGCTTGGCGTCTGAGTTCTTCAATGAATGGTTTGAGGCAAATGGCAATTTTGTTTTGCCTCACAATAAATGTGTGGGTTACAAAGTACCACTATTCCTCAATGGGGAAGATGACATAGAAAATCTTGAAGTATCCGATATGGAAGTATATTGGGAAATAATGATGCCATTAATGAATCTTTAACCAATATACTTACGGAGGTGTAAAATTGCCAAGCCACCAAGAAAAAGTTTCACAGCTTTTAGCGGCAAGGAGATATATAATAATCCTAAAACGGGAAAACAAGTAGTATATGATACAGATGGTAATTACTTTAGGATTGAAGACACAACTTTAACAGGAAAAAGAGTATACACTGATAATAATGGAAATCAAATTCCAAATAATAAATTTGTTAATGGAAAACAGATAGGTATTTCGAAATCTGAATATAATCAGTTGACACATTTTAATAATATTGATTAAGGTGATTGTTGAAATGAAACAAATGGCAGAAAGTAATAATTATCTTATACTAAATGAATATGAAAAAGTATTTCTCAAATTAAAAGCAACATCTCAATTAATTTTAATTGGTGAATTCTATGGTGATCCAGATGTTGCTTTGATTTCAGACGATGAGACATACTGTGCTGTTGGTGGAGAAGGTGTGATTATTTATTATTTAAGAGATCCATTTGAAGAATTTTCTACCAATCACAAATCATCAAATCAATGGAAAATTTGGGGAAGAGGCACCAATGAAGAAACAATGTGGGTGAGTGAAATAGATCAAATTGATAGTAAACATATTCGAGTTGAATTAGAAGATTCTGAAACCATACTATTATCTATTTTCTAACTTACGTTTTGAACCTATATATGAGAAGATTTTAAGCTTATTTATTTGGTGATCAACGGCGAAGAAATAATCACTACAGTTGACCACCCGTTTTATGTGAATGATCGTGGCTTTGTCAACGCAGGAGAACTTGCAGTCGGTGATGAATTGCTTGACTCAAACAAAAACATTCTTTTGGTTGAAAATTTTGATGTTGAGTTGACAGACGAACCAACTACAGTGTATAATTTTCAGGTAGAAGATTTACATACATATCACGTTAGTGGTTTTGGTGTGTTGGTGCATAATGCTGGCGATGATTATGCTAAGCCTACTGAACCATATAATAGAAGAAAACATTATGGCAATACTCCAACGAAGAAAGACCGGCAGGTTGTGGGTGGTTCTCCAGATCATGATCCCCCATTGGTTAAACGATATTATGAAGGAGACCCTAGTACAGGTGAAAAGCCAGGTTATCAAATGACCGCCAGTGAACGAAGGGCAAGTGCACAAGATCGTAGTCGGATGAAGCCAGCAACTAGGTTAGAACAGAATTCGCAAGGTGGACGAATGTCACATTATTCAAAGGAGATGAAGAAAAAGTATGGACTTGATAAAAAAGATTGAAGAACATTATCTAATAAATTGGGGTGAGTGCACAGAGTATATTTTTAATGATAAAGAACCTATTCATAATTTGTTGCCATTTTTTAAAGTGCTGAAATTTAAACCCAATGAAAAAAGAAATTCATGGATATATGCAACTTGCGGGATGTCAGGGGAAGACAAAGAGCAAGGATTAGAATTATTTATACTAGCTCCAACCGAGAATAACTTTTTAATTAATTTGCTTGTAGCTATAGCACATTATTATGCTAGCGGAAATATGCTTGGTGTAGGACACACGGTTAATTTTGGCTGTGCTTGGTACGAAAAATCTAGATGTGACCATGGTTTAATTTCATTGCCTTACTTAGACGGACCAGAACTTGAGTGGTTAGAAACTAAATCTATGAACATTAGGTTTTTATGGCTTATACCAATAACTGAGGAAGAATTACGATATAAAAAAGAAAATGGCTTAGAAGCATTAGAAAATATATTTGAAGAAACTGAATTTAACTATATTGATCCATTTCGTGACAGTGTAGTATAAGGCTAAAGTCATTTCAACAGACCCTGAAACAATGGAAACTTCTCCGAAAACTGTTCTTGAAACCTACATAAGAGAGGTAACAACGCTTGTTCATCTCACTGTGAACGGTGAAGAAATCGTTACAACTGTTGACCACCCGTTCTATGTAAAAAATCAAGGCTTTATCAAAGCAGGAGAACTAATAGTTGGTGATGAACTTCTTGATGTAAACGGAAATGTTCTTTTAGTTGAAAATTTTGACGTTGAGTTGACAGAAGAACCTGTTAAGGTGTATAATTTTCAAGTTGAAGATTTTCATACTTACTATGTGGGTGAAAATGGGGTATGGGTACATAATTCTAGCTGTACTCCTGCTAAAAAATATCTTGCAGAGGTAGATAAAGAAACGGGAGATAGGTTATATAAACGAACACTTGAGGATGGAAATGAGTATCAAGTTAGGTATACTAAAGGAGAAAATGGAGACTATTATGCAAGGTTTGAAGATTTTGCTACACATCCTGATTTTCCAGAGGCAGTATATCCTAGTAAAAAAGGTCTTGTCCTTACAGGTGTGGAAAAAGAAGATTTGCGTATGATGTTAAAGAATTATGGAAAACCTCGCGGCTACACTTGGCACCATTTGGAAGACGGCAAGGGAATGCTTTTAGTTGAAACAAAGATACATAGTAGTTTTCACCATTCAGGTGGGGCAACAATATTAAGAAATATTAAATAACATTAGGAGGATTAAAAATGGACATTATCGAATTAGAAGAAGTCGGAAACAAAATAAATGTTTTGGATATAAGTAAATTTGAAGATAATTTTAAAGTAAAACTGCCCGAAGATTATAAAAACTTTTTACTTAAAAATAATGGCGGCTATCCAGCAGAATTGTTATTCACGCCTGACTTTATTGAGACAGATCCAATGACGAAAGTGGAAAACAGACAGGGGACAGATGTTGAAAAGTTTTTATCTCTTAATGAAGTGTCATTTGAATATGAGGATATTTTGGATGAAGATTACATTCCAAACGAATATGTCCCAATTGCACGCACTTCCTTTGGAAATTTGCTTCTCATATATGTAGGTACAGAAAAGCAATATGGAGGAGTTTATTTTGCTAATCATGATTTGTATGATAGCGAAAATGACTGCTTTACTATTTCAAATGTTGCCAAATCTTTTACCGACTTTATCAACTCTTTGTATGTTGATGATTTAGAGCAATAAATAATCAAGTCATTGTAATCTTAGCAATGTAGGTGTGGAATGTTATAAGGTGGTAAAAAGAGATGTTTGAGAAATTTTATGATTTTGTAGGTGTTGAAAACAAAAATAATGTGACCGATATGTCTGGATTTATGGACATTTATGGCGGAGAAACATTTTTGAATGGTTTGTATCGTATACACAACAAAAATGATGTAAAAAAGTGGAATGAGACACTCAAGAGAGCTTTCCCTAAATTCAAAAATGGCATACAGGTATTCGGATATGATTGGTTAGGCAGAAATTTTGCACTGGATACGCAAAGAGATGTAGTCTTGATATTTGAACCAGGTACAGGAGAGATTCTTAACACTGGGGAAAACTTTGTGAATTTCCATGATAGTGAGATACCGCAATATCATGACGCTTGCTTGGCGTCTGAGTTCTTCAATGAATGGTTTGAGGCAAATGGCAATTTTGTTTTGCCTCACAATAAATGTGTGGGTTACAAAGTACCACTATTCCTCAATGGGGAAGATGACATAGAAAATCTTGAAGTATCCGATATGGAAGTATATTGGGAAATAATGATGCCATTAATGAATCTTTAATCAATATTGGCATATTTGATATCAATTTACGGAGGTGATAAAATGCCCACAAACCAAGAAAAAGTTTCACGGCTTTTGGCAGATTCGCACTTTGCGTTCATAAACAGCCAAAACAACGAATCTCTTCACTTAGCGAACGAGGCAATTAGGCTTGCTCCAAAAAATCCTGACGCTTATCAATGTGCAGGAGATGCGTATATGTCTTTGGGACAGTATGAAAAGGCGGTCGAGAGCTATAAAAAAGCGGTCAAGCTTGATCAGAATAACGGCAACAGGTATTTTAACTTAGGGTATGCCCTTGCCACCAACGAAAAAGCGGCAGACGCTATAAAAAATCTTGCAAAAGCTGATGAGCTTGGTTGTTCGCCTGAGAACACAGTCCAGCTGTATAACCTGCTCGGAATAATCTGTTTCGATATAGGAAGATATAAGGATGCACTTGTAAATCTTGAAAAAGCGGAGCAGATAATCGGTGTGGATCTGGATATAATGAAGCGAAAGGTCATTATTTACGGCATGAAGAATGATATCCGAAACGGACTTCTTACCACCAATCAGATGAAGCTTGTCGCACCGTCAGACTACACTGGCTATCAGCTTGCATTTAAGCTGCTGTGCCAGGCAAACCGCCTCGACGCCGCAGAACGGGAACTTGAAATGGCTAAGAAATATGCCGAGCTTTCAATGGATTACTACTTTGACTGTATGACCTTTGAGATTCAGAAGTATCAGACCGACAGGGACAAGCAGCGATATAACAAGGCTCTTACATTTATTGAAGAAGCCTTGAAAACGTTAAAACCTACGTCTACAGAGGTAATCGAAAGCTATATCAACGCCGCAGAAATATATTTGCAGCTTGAAGATCCCGATAAAACCATTGACTGTCTGAATGCGGCACAAAATCCTGCCGAGTCATATAATCTCGGTTTTGATGTCATTGATAAGGAATTTGAGCCTGTTAATCTTACAGAATATGATGTTGAGGAAATGATCGAAGCCGATAAGGAACGCATTGCTGAAAAATACGGCGATTATGGTCTGGAAGAATTGGCTGAAAGCATTGAACCCGATGAAAACGGAGCAAGAGAATATCTTACGAACGTTGAAGATGAAACCGATACCGAGGAAACGGCGTACAAGCTTGACGAAACGGAAGAAATTGAATTGACTCCCGAAAATATAGATCAGATCAATCGTCTGTATGTCGGAGCATATACGCTAAAAAAGGATTTTAATAAAGTGATCGATTATGCAAGGAAATTACAAAGCAGCGAAAGCGTTCAGAATTCATACATAGGAATTTACAGTGAAACAAACGCCTACAAGGAGCTTGGCTCGCCTGAAACAAAGCAGAAGTATGAGGAAACGATAAAATACTTCAGAAACGCTATGATCAAAGACCCAAGCGATATGGCGGCTGTGACATTCCGTATTCAGTGTTATATGGATATTGGTCAGTATGACGAGGCGGAACAGCTTTGTAATCTTCTGGCTAACGAACTGAGAAAGCCTTTACTCGAAAAAATAGAGGAGGCGAGATCCGTTGACTCTTGAACAGGATATTAAGCTGAGCAGTGAGGCTTTTAAAACTGCGGCGAATGAAATGTCTGCTTTAAAAACAAGAGCTGAAACGCTTAAAACTACGCTGGAACAGATGTATAATGACCTGACAACGGCTTTAGATACGCCGGCCGGAAAAGAGATCGAGATCGAGGCAAAGGACGTACTTATCAAACCGATAGACGACCTTATCCTTGTAATTGACCAGATGTCAAAAACACTTGATGATATAAAAGATACCCCATATTATCAAGGTGTGTTTGATAAATATGAGCAACTGATGCAAAACATTAAATTCAATTAATAGGAGGCTTTTACTATGGCAATGGGAAACACCGGTACGGTAAACGTAACGCCGGAAATGATCAACAATGCAAAAGACGCAATTCAGGAGTATAAGGATACTGTAAAAACTCTGTATTCTCAGTTGGAGGATACTATGAGTGCTCTTATTCCAGGTAATTTCAGCGGAAGTGCGGCAGACGGCTTTAAATATTTTTACGATAACAATATTAAGTCTGTTGCAAATACGGATGTTAACGATTCTGGAGTAATGCAGATTATAACTCTTATGAATAATATCGTAGATGGAATTTCTGAAGCAATACCTGCGGAACGGGGCGTTGACGAATCACTTGCGACAGAGAACAGAAAATAAACGGGAGGGTAATAGATATGGCAGGATGCAGAATAGTAAACGAAGGCGTTTCAAGCGCTGTGGAAGCAATCAACGGTTATGCAACATCATATAGAACTGCAGGCGAAACGCTCATAACCTCACTTAGCAGTGCGATCGCAGATATGGAGGGTGCGGCTAAGGATGCATTTAAAACTCTGATTGACGGCGATATTAATAATTTTGTCGCAACAGATTTACCTGGAGCAATTGAAGGTATGGCGTCTCTTCTTGAAGCGAACAGAGATAATTTTGAAAAGGTTGATCAGCAGATTGCTGATAATATAAGCGGCGGTTAAGTACATAAAAGCGCAGCCTGACATTGCTTTGTATCAAAGGTTTTAGGCTGCGCTTATTTTTATCTTGGGAGGTATATACATGGCTTTTAAAATACTTAATGACGAAGAAATATCGCTGCTTACTGACGAACAGGTAGAATGCTATCAAAAAGAACTTAAAATATATAAGCAGAGAGAGGCTTTTGTAGAAAAGCTGACAAAACTTGAAAATGCGGAGATCAAGCCGTATAAACCGAACCTGAAATCAATCGATATTATCAGGGAAATCGAGTTTGCACCTTTCATAAGTCCCGAGCGGCAAAAGCTCAGTCTGAAACCTATGCAAAAGCCTGAACTCCCTGATGATCTTATCGGCAAAGCGAGCGAAAAAATCAATATATCTGAAGTAATTAAATCAAACGCTGTTCTTAAAGAACAAATTGGTTTCAATCATAAACTGTTTTCAAAGGCCAATAATTTTAAATGTTATGAGCAAAAGCAATATGTATTACACAAACTATCAAAACCTGTCATACCCGATACGACCTTTACTAGATTAGAGAATGTACTTTTGAAACCGGTAAATATCAAAAAAACTGCCAAGTTAAATCTGCATGAGTTTATTGCTCCTGAAAAAAACAAGGTTGTTCTTTCAAAAGCAGAAATTTCGAAAATTAAAATAGGAGCTTTTGTACCACCTGAAAAACCTAAGCTTGACTTTGCGGTTAATGCAAAACCTGAAACGGTGATAAAACCCTTTGAAAAACCCGAATTTACTTTGAAAGCTTTTCTCGAAGTTCAAAAAGTAAACGTTAATATGCCGACTTTCCGACAGCCGAAAAGAAATAAACCGGATATCTCTGTTAATGTGAAATCTGATTTTAAAATTAGAACGTTTAAAACGCCCGAAACCACAGTTGCAGATCTACCTCAAATAAGAAAAGCTGAAGTTGAAATAGGCAGTTTTCAGCCTCCTGTGCAGCCAAAGCTTGATATTAAGCTAAATTTTGTATCTGACGTTGAAGTAAAGGCTTTTGAGAAACCTGAATTTGAAGCGGTTAAGTTGCCTATGATCCGCAAGCCTGATGTAAGTCGTATAGAGTTTCATGCTCCTGAAAAACGAGAGCTCAAGCTTTCTGCTATCGCAAAACCAAGTATTAATGTCAAGCCATTTAAAAAGCCGCAGGATATTAAGACAGAGCTGCCTGAGTTTCCGAAAGTGAATATAAATATAGGAAGCTTTACAAAACCTCAGGAGATCATACCAAAACTAAATGCAAAGGTAAAAACATTTAAACCGATAACAAATTTTAAGAAACCCGAATTAAGCCGACCTGAGCTGTCTGATATAAAAGTTTGCAAAGGTTTTGAAACAGGAACAGAAGCACAGGACATACTTTCCATGCTGAATAAGGAAACTGCATTATGAAAAACAACGAAATAATGATATCCGCAAGATTTGAATTTGACGATAAGAGTAAATGTCAGGAGCTTTCATTTCTTGTTCTTAAGGATATTACCCTCAAAGCTTTTATCGAGGCTTTGTATTACGGATTAAAAAAATCCCCGGATTATGAGAAATGTTTCGAGTTGCTTGAGCAATATATCAAAACCAGAAAAGAACTTCAGGTGCTGTATACGGCAAAGGGCAGCTATAATGTGATAGATTTTACAACAGATGTTGTCAAAGGCGGCGAAAAGGTCAAAATTTATAATGCAGAGCTTGATAAGCTGGGCTTTGTGACCTCAAGCTGCGTCCTGTTTACGATGAATGAGGAGATCAAGCCGTCTTATTTGTTTAAAAAAGAAGAGAACAGCTATATCTTAAAAGAAAAAGATACGCTTGAATATAATATAAGTACTCGCAGACTGAATGTCATTGAATCCTCGGTAATAGACATAATTCCGCCCAATGATATGCCCCAAAAGGATAAATCATCGCTTCTAGATGTTCTTATTCCCACCGTGCTTTCCACAGGAGGAATGCTTGGTGCACGTTTTCTTATTATGAAACTTGTGCCGAGTGCTTCGTCTATGGGCAATACTATGCTTCTTATGTCGGGTGCAATGGGAGTAGTATCTTTGGTTACTTCATTCTACAGCTTTATGAAAAAAAGGACCGACTATAAAAAGAACGTTGAGGAATGGAAAAACAACTATGAAAACTACATTGCCAGAATTATCAGAACAATAAAAGAATGGCAGGAAAGCGATATTGTATATCTGAACAGCGTGTATCCGAATATGGATACATTGTTTAAGAATACTGCCGAGATCAACGGTATTATTTTTTCAAGATCTCAGAACGATAATGATTTTATGAAAATATCGCTTGGCACTTCTGATGAGGTAAAGCCGCTTTTTGAGATCAAAAGCGAGAAAAAGGATAATATCTTTTACGATATTTATTACAAAATACGTCGTAACAAGGATGAGATCGAAATAATAGTTCCGACAAAGAAAAAGAACAGAAAGCTGAAAAAGCTTTCTCCCGAGGAAATAGCTGAAAGGGAGCGAAATAAGTTTTTCCTTACCGACTTAGCGTACAATTTTGCAAATAAAGGCGTGGACACTAAGAATGATAACGAGGTTATCGGCTTTAACTATCTGAGAAGCGACAGCGGTAAAAAACCGCCTTTGCTGATAGATTTGAAAAACTGCGGAGCCTTGGGCGTTATATCAAACGATGTGCAGACGTCCCATCGCTTTATTCAGCACGTCGTTTTTGAATTGGCATATTATCATTCGCCAGAGGATCTGCAATTTGTTTTCTTTTTCGATAAAGAGAACAAAATTGAGAAACAGAATGAAATACTGAAAAACTATAAGTATCTGCCTCATACGAATGAACTGTTGGACGGAGTTTCTCAGTTTGTATTTGATAAGGACAGCTCTGGTATAGTTTTCGGACAGCTTCTCAGTATTATGAACAGCCGCTCAAACAATAAAAAAGAAGATTCCGATGAATCGGTATCGGACGGTAAACTCACGCAGATAGTATGCGTGGTTTTCTGCGATTACGATATTAAGGAAACAGGCTTTTCAAAGTTTCTGCCGGAAGTCCCGAAAGAGGGCGAGCCTTATGTTAATTCACTTGGTCTTACCTTTATTTTCATTCAGCCCGTAAAGGATATGCTTCCAAAATACTGCGGGAATATAGTCAATATCGACAAAGATAATGAAAAGGAAAGAAAAGTCAGCCTGAGATATAACGTTCTCAGCAGAGAGACCTTGAATGTTTTAAGCGAGGACAAGGGCGATAAAACCAAGGCAAATGATACTGATAAATTGATAGAGTATAAATATTTTCAGAACAAGTATATGTTTGGTCCGGAAAGCTATGATGATAAGTTTGATCTTGCATTCAGACAGCTAAGTGCAATTTACTATACTCGTATTGCAGAAAATGGCAAGGTTCCCTCTATGGTTACTTTGTTTGAGCTATACGGATATAATTCCGAGAAAGTCGAAAACGGCGAAGTAAAATCAAGCATACGAAAGAGCTGGGAGGATATTGATAGAAATGACGTGACAAGAAATCTTCGTGTTCCAATCGGTAAGCATGAACACGGCACAATGTATCTAGATCTATACGAAAAGGCAGACGGACCTCATATGCTTGTTGCGGGAACTACTGGTTCAGGTAAATCCGAAACAATAATTACATACCTTATAGGACTGTGCATGAAATTCTCACCTATGGATCTAAATCTTATGCTTGTTGATATGAAAGGTGGCGGCTTTTCCGATCGTTTGGGAGATCTTCCGCACTGCGTCGGAGTAGTAACGGATACGGCAGGAGAGGATGAGGGAACATCTGCTGCGTATATGCTAAAGCGTTTTCTTGAAACGCTTAATGCTGAAATAAAAAGGCGTAAATTGTTGCTCTCAAGTTTCGGAGTTGATAATGTTGATTCGTATATCAGAGCATTAAGACTTATCAGAAAAATAAAGGAGCTTGAATCCGACGAGGAGAACAGTGAAGAAATCAAAAAGCTGAAAAAGAAACTTAACAATAAGCAGCAAGAAATTTTGAGTAAGGATCTGAGTGAGCTTTCACCATTGTCGCATCTTGTCCTCGTTGTCGATGAATTTACTGAGTTGAAACGTTTTTCAAGCGAGAGCAACGATGTCGATTTTATTGCTGAGATAACGACTATTGCTCGTGTGGGACGTACATTAGGATTTCATATCATACTTGTGTCACAGAATATCGAGGGAGCTATAACCGATGATATCCGTGTAAACTCCAAAGCAAGAATATGTCTTAAGGTAGCCACAAAACAAGCCTCAAAGGAAATGATAGGACCTCCTGCCGCCGCTGCTCCGACTATGCCCCTTAACGGACGGGCATATCTGCTTGTGGGAACAGGAACAAGATTTGAGTATTTTCAGTCTGCATACACTGGAGCTAATAAAAATCTCAATATTGATCCGGCAGTCATTGTTACTCAAGCAACAAATTCAGGTAAATTCAACAACGGATTCTATTCCTCCAAAAAGGACAATATTATAGAGAAAAAACGCAGTGAAAATGTTAGTGAGCATGATACTCAGTTGGCTTATGTTGTTAAAACCATTATTGAAATAGGAAAAAACATGGAGAAACCTCGTCAAATATTTTTGCCACCTTTGCCGGGCGTAATTACGGATAAAACAGATTGGGAGGGTTTAAGTTGAGCAGAGAAAAAATTCTGTGTACTTTGGGCAAATTCGATATACCAATAATTCAGATGCAGCCGACTTTTATCGTTGATCTGCTGGATTCCAATCTGATTTTGTTCGGTTCTGCTATGAGCGGAAAGACGACTTTCATTAAAAACCTTGTCAATATTCTTCATAAACAATATGACGAAGATCAAGAGCAGATATTCATTCTTGATTTTGGCGGAGCTTTGTCAGAATATCGCAGCATGCCATTGGTATCTGCATATTTTGATAATTCCAACGAGGAATATGTGAAACGTGTTTTCAAGGTAATGGATAACATATTAAAAGACAATATCAAGACCCTGAACGGTAAAAACTACAGAGAAACTACAGAAAATCAGCCTATACATACAACTTTTATTATCGACAACGTAAACGCCTTTATAGATGAATCCAGATATACTGCATATCAGGAAAAGCTTGCAAAGCTTTGCAGAGACGGTCTGTCAAAAGGAATTACCATTGTGGTCACGGCGGGAGAAACCAAGGGATTGAATTCATATATGGGCAGTTTTAAGCAGAAAATCGCATTTGAAATGCCGGCAGACAAGTATGCTGACATATTCAATGGTAAGGTCGACGCTATTGGTAATAATCCTGGTCATGGTTTTGCAAATGTAACAGTAAAACCGGAGGGTATTACGGGTACGTTTCGTATGAATCTGCCGTATGAAGTGCAGTGCTTTAAAGCTCAGGCTCTTAATGAAATCAGTAATAATGATAAATCGCTGCCATTTCAGACTGCATTAAGAAAAAAATTCGATTTTGATATTGATACACAGGAATATGGAAAACACGTCAAAAAATATTTGACATTTCCAAAAGAACTGAATAAAGATGACTATATACGCCTGAAACAAAAAACGAATATTGAAGAACAAGTCAAGTTTCCTGTAAGTGTAGGTCTGGATTATGTAGATTTCTGTCCTGTTACAGTCGATTTAGGGAAATCCCATGTAATTGCAATTTACGGTAAAAAAGAATTTGGAAAAACAAATCTTCTTGAATTATTGATCGAAGGGTTGGTTGAACAAAAAGAAGATATACGTCTTGTTTTTTTTGATGACGGACGAAATCAGCTAAACAAGATATATGAAAAGTATGAAACGGTTCGTAACTGTGTTTTGATAAATAAGTTTGATAAAAAGGATCTTACATTAAGGGACGGAACGATTGTAAACAGAAAGCTTTCACCTCTTCAACAGTTCTATTTGTATCTTAATGAAAATTACATAGAACTGGATAAAAAGTTTCTTGCGGGAATGTATGGAGTCAGTGAGAACTTGAAAAAAGAGTATGAAAATATTCCCGGCTGCAATATGGATGAAACTCCTTTTACAGTATTCATTATCCAGAGCAAGCTGATATATTTAAACACTCCAGAAGGAAAACGTTTTATTAATTCAATACTTCCGCAGCTTGCCGCAGTGGCAGAGGAACGTGAGTTTTTATTCATTTTTTCAGATGTTCAGAAAATAAGCGACGGAGAGCAAAATTCGTTTTTTAACAATAATATTTCCACTGCATTTTTGCTTGACAATGTAGCTGAATTTGCAGGTGAAAGAGGTCAAAAAACTATCTTTGGAAACATGGATGTAAAAACTCTTAAAGAAGATTATGCTCGCTGTGAATTAGGCGACGGGTATTGTTATGACATTGAAGCAGATAAACTTGTAAAACTGAAATTTATTAAATATTGAAAGGAGCGGTAATTATGGCAGATTCGGCTTTTGTATT
>ENA-OPFG01001010-OPFG01001010.1-human-gut-metagenome-genome-assembly--contig:-NODE-1010-length-15679-cov-6.090118_pt1 | contig 15679 bp, 18 predicted proteins | sample MGYA00241304_ERZ501542 | MGnify/ENA primary metagenome ERZ501542 (study PRJEB25962, sample SAMEA2042427) | human gut metagenome | biome: human gut; feature: human-associated habitat; material: faeces...
CAGGTCTTTCGGCGAAACTCCAGTGCACGAGAGTTCCCCCATCGCCAGGTACATCACGCGCACCGTCAAATTGCACAACTCACGTACTATATTTTTGTGCAATATTACGACTTGAAAAATTTAAAAATGTGATGTATAATAAATATATCAAATAAAGAAAGGCACAGCAAATAAAAGGCTGTGAATGGTGTAAATTATGTGTGAAATGACAATGGATAAAATTAAAGTTATAAGAGAAATGCTTTTAAGTGGAAAAAGAGTGTGGCTTGAATTGAGTGATAATAGAGTATATGAAGTTGTATTTGCAAAGGGAATAAAATTTGAAGTAAAACAGCGCGGTGCAAGTACCGTGTTATACATCGGTGAAAAATATTATAATTGTTGGATGGGCGAAAGGAAGTGAAAATAATTATAATACATAAAAGAAAGAGGGGCGCGCGCCCCTCTTTAAATTACACTAAACTTGCTATCGCATTTGTAATAATAACCGCGTTAGTGTCGTGATAAACTGTTCCGCTAGCCTTTTTTGTAGCAACGGTCACACCATAACCGCCCTCGCTTGAACGCGTTTTAGTAAATCTAATATTATACGTTCCACCAGCGAAAGGAATGTTGATGACGTGTTGTTCGTTGTTTAAAATTGGCGAAAAGTCCGTTGTAATAAGCATTGCGCCTATGGATTCATCGGCATCGCCTTTCATGTTAACTAAAATGAAACCACCCCCTGTACTATCAAGTCCATCGATTGAAATCCATCTACTGCCTGTTTCTGTCAATGGAATGTGCATTCTTGCACCATCGTTTACAAGGATATCTTCGGTCATTTTAGTGAGTTTTGTTTTGTTTTCATTCACTTTTGTTTCAAGTGTTTTTACAGATTCTGCTAACTGTACCACAGTTTCTTGCATTGTGTCAACGTCTTTCATAGCCTGCGTTACGTCTGTTGTCAATCCTGCAACGTTAGTAGTAAGTGACGACGTGCTTTCCTGCAAACCACTTATCGCGTTATTAGCACTTTCAATCTGTACCTTAAGTGCGTCAAGTTCTGTTTCTGAAACGCTCGCTTTGCTGTCAATTTGCTTCAAAAGCGAATCAATAGCCACCATTGCACCATTCCAATCTAAAAGCCACGCTGGTTTGTCCGTTGCAATAAAAATAGGCAGTCCATAATTATCTGTGCCGTTGCTGGCGTTAACCTTTCCAATCTGCACGCCCACAACACTTTTCATATTTTTTTCACTCATATTTAAGCCCCCTTATTTAGTCGATTGTGCCGTCGCTGTATAAGCACGCAATGCAACTTTATTATTTCCAGAAATTGATACGTTCAACGTTTTTGAATATCCAACACCGCTATAACTAACAGCCACCGTATAAGATTCTGCTGTGTTATTAGGCGTCAAAATTGTTTTTGTTTCAACTCCGAAAGTACCTGAACTTTCTGCACTAGTTTCGTGGGAAATGAAAACAGGTGCTAATGCCATTTTTGGCATGTTGCTAGTGGAATAATCGGCATATACAACTACTGAAATATTTTTAAGTGTGTAATCTTCGGTCAAATCTTTAACCGTTGCAGGAAGAATACCACTTTCATTCAAACAATGCACCACGTTAGCGTGTGCTTTTAACGGCTGTACATCCCGCTCCAAGTTTGAAAGCCTTGACGTTGTCAATTCAATCGCCCTTGAATTTTGCTGGATGTCGTCTGTATTTTTGTTTACCATATGTGTCAAAGAACTCAAACCGCCCTCAATAGGTGGTATAGTATTGTTTGTTATATTTTCCACGCTTGAATTAAGTTCTGTCAACTTTTGCGATGTCTGCTGGTTAATAATATCCTGCGCATTTTTATTGGCATTTACAATTTTTGTTAAAGAATCCAGTCCACCAACAATAGGTGGGATAACATTATTTGTAAGGTTATCCAGTTCGGTGTTTATAGTGTTTATAGCCTCCTGCAATTGTAATACCAATCTGTTTTGCGCCTGTAAGTCATTGATAACTGTGTTATATTCACTTGCAAGTTTATTTGTTTTACCCTCCAAAGTAACGACGCGGTTAGTTAATGTGGTATTGTATGCCTGTATTTCTTCAATTGTATTATTGATTTTTGCAATATTTGCGTTTGCTGTTGAAATCAAATTTTCGTTTGATTCTTCGCTGGTTGAAATTTCTTTGATAACGGTGTCAAGTTCCGTCATTGCACCGTTCCAATCTACAAGCCATGATGGCTTGTCGGTGTCAATAAAAATAGGCAATCCATAGTTAGGAGTGCTATTTGTCGCGTTAAAATCCATAATTTTTTACCTCCATTTTATAAATTATTTATAGAATTTGCGTAATAATTTACACGTAATTCATATATTACTAAATTGTCATTTGCAACATAACTTTCATGGCTCAAATCTGTGTAAGATAGTGAGTTTGCTGTACAATCTCCAAAATTAAAAGTATTATCTGTGACATTGTCAGCAAGTCCAATTTTAACACGCCTTGAATAGGCAACTTGCTTTTCGTTGTTGCATGTAAAGTCTGTTACGTCAAATTCTTCTACTTCTCCTGTTGTTAAGTCGTTAACAATATTTATCTGTTCTTTCTTTCCTTTTCTTCCAATTATCAAACTGAAAGAAATGATATCGGAATTTCCAATATTGTTTAAAGTTTCCCATGCGGAATTTGTTGCACCCTGCGTAGTGTTCTCATTTTCTTTTTTCCAAACTGTAGAAGTGCTGATATACCTACGATTTTTTAAATTAAAGTCACCATCTTGTTTTGTTGAATTTATATTAAAAAACTCGTATTCTTTAGCGGTGTAATTTGACGCATCCATATTCTGTACCGTGCTTGTTTTTTCGTCAAAATATTTTGACGTGTCAGCATTCCAGCGTGCTCGCTCTATAAGTTCATATAGTACTTTTGGCATGTTTTCTTTTTTTCCAGTAAACGGCGAAAAGATTTTGCTTAAACTTTCGGAAAAAATGAAACCGCTGTACACGTCAAAAACGTGTGCTTCTAACTCCATTTTGTCATACTGTTCCGCTGTCATTTCCATTTTGTCATATGAAATAGAAAGCACACCCAGCTCGCGGAGATATTCATAAAAAGAGTTGAAAGTGTCTTGCACGTTACTTTTGACCCCTAACACAGCATTGTAAACTTTTGGAAAATCTTTCACAACGTTTTCAATTTTGTTGTTCAAAAATTCGTCCTGTGCTTCTCTTTTTATGCTTTCAACACCTACTTTATTATCTGTATATTTTATTTGTCGTTTTTCTGCGTTAAAAATCTGTGTATCAATATAATTTTTTAATTCCTTAATTTTGTTATTTGTTTTTAAAATTTCGCTGTCAATGTAAGCATACAAATCCTGTACTTTTTTGTCTGTTTCTTTTTCAAAATCTGAAACAAAAGCTAGTAATGTTTTTTCAAGTGCGGAAATTTCTTTTTCAATGTCCAACCTTAATTTTTTTATTTGTTCATCGGTGTAATTGTTTACACCGTTAGAAAGATTGTTAACTTGCTCAACTAATTCGTTTATTTTCTTCATTATTTGAGCGAGATTATCCTCATACGATAAAGTGTCGGAATATATCCCAGGGATTGTAAGCGGTGCTATAGGCGGAAGCCAACCACCGCAACCGTAACCATACATACTATACCTCCATTCTACCATAACCCCATAAATAGGGTTTCTAAGTTTTCAATAACCAGCATGTCAATATTTAGGAATGTACTTCGGAATTTCATAAGCATTTCGCTATAGGTTTCTGTACCTTGTTTCCCAAAAACACTTTCTATATAATCGTCAATATTATCTATCTTCGTTGTGTTGTCTGTCTTTCCTAAAATGTCGCTTGTTAAAATCGTAACATTTTTTATATTTTCGTTACCGTCTAAAACATTCTTTCTATTGTCGTTGCTGGTTTCAAAAGTGTTTTCTGTGTTGTTTGAAGTCAAGTTTTTGTCATTTTCTCCACTTTCTCGGTCTGTATCTTCTCCAGTTTTTGTCTCTGTATTTGTTCCACTTTTTATAAGCACATCAGAACCGCCAAGCGTGGTTGTATCATTTCCTGTTTTTGTAAGTGCTGTACTTCCTGTGTTTTTGTCTGCACGATTTTCGAAAGTTTTAATAGAATCGGATTCGCTTTCGGGTGTAACTGTCGCAGTAACATTTGTCAAATATTTTCCAGCCTTTATATTTTCAATCGTTCCCTGTGGTGTATCGCTGTATTTTGTTAGGCTTTCAAATTCTTTCGGAACTACATTTTTCGTATTTTCTTTACCCTCGTAACTGGTAGACGTGTTTATTGTTTTTTCATCGGTTGTATTGTGTGCCTGCGTTTCTGTCTTTCCATATTTTTGTGTATTTTCTTCTCCAAATTCGTGTCGATTTTGCGAATCATAAACATGTTCCGTATTTTTTCCGAATTTTTCTTTTTCGACTTGTTTGTAATCTGTTGTAGCGGTTGTGTTTCGATTTAATTTATTTGTTTCTGTGTCTGTGTTGTCCGTTTTTCTATGTCCAGAAAAATCTGTATTGCTACTTGTGTCAGTTTTTTGTAAACCGTCAAGAACGTTTTTGCCGTCAAAAGTTCGCTTGCTTTTGACCGAATATTGTGTATTTTTTAGCGGGTCAAACTTTAGTAATTCAGATTGGTATAATTGATTGTAATATGGCATTATTTCCGCCATTTTAGTATTTAACTTTAATTTCCAGAGACCAACGGTTTCCAACCCTATTTCACGTGTGTAATAATGGCGTAAGATTTTCGGAAATAAAACATTTTTATAACTTTCGTCAAAAAAGGGAATATAATCCTCAAATATTTTAGGGTACGCAACCCTAATAAGTCGCTCCACATCATCAAACACTTGAATTTTGTTCTGTTCCGCGATTGACTGACATATCCTGCGTACCTCCACCGTATAAGTTGACATTTTGTACACCTCCGTCCTTAAATTCAACTGACACATTCAAACCAAACATATCATTTATTTGCTCGCAAGCCTGCTTTCTTGCCGTCAATACGCTTTCTCTCATCATCATTGCACCACCCATAGACCGCACAACTTCATCCGTTATCATTCTTTCGCGTTTGTTTTCGTTTACATTGACAATACCTAAGTAGGTCAATGCTTCATTAAAGATTTTCGACTTCAACTCGTACAGTTTATCCGCTGTGTAAGGTGCGTCCGTTTTTAGCACGGTCAACCCATCTTTTATGCCTTTTTTTCCGTATATAACTGGTGCATTTCCGTCAAATTGCTGATAAGCATTTTGCATAGTTAAACGCTCATTTTCGTCGCACTCAATAAGCACTGGCGTTTTTTGTGTGTTGCAATTGATATCAATTGTTCGGTCGAGATTCGCTAGCCGACGCGCAAATAAAAGCACGGTGTCGTATGCTGGTGTGTGTATCATGTTATTAAATAACACAACGGAATTTTTGCTGTCTAGTTTTCTTCGATAGCCGTTATTTGCATAGGCTATACGCCTAATAGGAATGTCATACAAGTTGTATCTTCCATTTATCATTGCTTTTAAAGCAAGATTCCCCAGGACTTCGTCGTTAAAAAACACGGCAAATCCGTCAAAAAATAGTGTCAATTCGAGATATCGTTCGTCTACTGTTTTAGGTAAATTTTTCCATTCGAATCGTGAAATTGCTAACTGTTGTAGTAGGTCTAAATAGTATTGAAAAGTTATGTTATTTAATTTCGCTGATTCTAAAAAATTTCTATTCCTTTGATTTGGCGTTTTCCGTCTCCCCATGCTTTTCCACCTCCAATGCACTCGCCATTTTTGTTATGGCTTCGGAGTTCTTGTTGATTGCTTCGATTAGTGGCGTTTGCACCTTATAGATATAGTAACACAACGCTCCACACATAACCGCTGGAAAACCAACGGTTGAAATTGCTGTCAAAACATCGTTCATCATTTTACTTTACCTCCAATAATTTTTTAAAATTGTGAAATCTCTTCCACCAGTTCGGGCAGTTCTTTCCGTTAACGTCGTGATGGCATATGATTATTTTTGCGTTAGGACAGTACTTGCGGATATACTTAATAACTTTTTTCGTCCCTGTGACGTGTCCAACCGTCCAACCGCCCACCGCGTCACACAGCTCAATTGAAACCGAGTTGTAATTGGTGCATTTATTAAGGTACTTCGCGTGCTCATCAAAAACGCCACCAACCGCCCACGCGCTTCGGTTCATTGGAATTGATTTCGCGCAATCTCCATTTGCCGATACAAAAAAATGTGCGCCTGCTTCGCGTGTGTTATTTTTAGCGAAAAAGTCAACGTTGTTTTTTGCCGTGTCTTTTCTATTTCCTGTAAAATGAATGACAATATATTTCACGTCTTTTTTATTTCTTTTATTTTTTGAAAAAGAAATCTGCTTTGCCTTTTTGTAGTACATAAAATCACACTCCATTTTCTCCATAATTTCCGACGGCGTTTCCGTCTTTCCAAAAGGTTAGCCCATTGTTAAAAATCGAGCAAATTTTAGCGTTAACAATTGCAGGCATTTCCCCAACCGCAACACAATTTTGTGTTTTAACGTAATTGTAAGATGGTCGGTTAAAGGTCGAACCGTTAACACCGTGACCGCTCGGGGTCTTTAATTCATTTACTTTGTATCCGTAAATTGTAAAAAAGTCGTCTATTGCTTTTATTTCGTCGTGCTGACAATTTTTTGTGTAGAATTTTGGTGCAATTTGCTGATTCAAAACCGCAATACTACTCGCACCACCTACACCACTCACACGTGGCGCGACAAGGGAGTGCATTTTTTTCATATTGTCCTCGGCTTCTTCCATGCTTTTTACAGCACCTACAAAATTAGCGGTAGAACCAATAGAACTAGCCAAGCCACCGTATGAAAGATTAGCGTCCTCTTTTTCGGCTTTTTCTGTGCCACCTAACACAGACGCACCCCCGCCAATGATTGAAATACTAGTACCAATAGCACCATTTACTACATTGATTGTATTTTGATTTCTCAAATTCATTTCTTGCTGTTTAAAATACGCATCTTGATTCGTGCTATATGGCTGTGTTGGATATGTCTGTCCAACAAACCCATAGTCCAAGCCACGCACCACAGATTTATAGTTATTAGGGCTTATTTGTATCGTTGTGTTTTCTGATATGTCCGAGTAGCATGAAAAATCTATGTTTGTGCTGTTTTGAAAATCTTCAAACCGATATTCAGAGCCACCACCTGCCGAATTGCTCGCCACCAAATAATGGTAGGGATAATTAAAACACTTTTTATTCTTTGGTGTGTAACCGTCTATATTAGTGTGAGACGGCTGTATATTGATATTTGCGAAAGTGCTGTATTCTGTTGTATTTATTCTTCTATTGTTCTCCTGCGTTGTCAAATTATTACTTACAATTTTTGGTACAGTCGTTAGGTATAAAATTGAATCTGGTAAACTGTCGTTGATACCTTTAATCATAAGCGAAAGCGCGTTTTCTTCTCCTACTGGAAAGAAAAGCATGTCACATGGATAAAAAATTCCGTTGAATTTGCCACCGCTAGCACGCTTTTCTCCCTCTGCTGGGTTTACTGTGTTACACATCGTAGCAAGAATATAGCCCCCTATACCAAATAAATCCTCTCCGCTTCCTGTAATCTGAATTTGGTTCATTCTGTATTCACTCGGGTTGAATGGCTCGGGCACTAAATGTTCAAACATTTCATCGCTTGCCGTATGCTCTCTTTCAACTAGACATTTTTTTAACGTAAAATCAAAGTAGTATGACTGTATCACGTCTAATTCATATGTTATTTCTGAAACCGCATTATTTACATAGTTAACGGAAGTGATAAAAGCGTAAAACCATTTATTTCCAAAATCTGTATTTTGGAACATTAAATAAGAAGCATTATAAATATCGTCTGCCTTAACCCCAAGTCTTAACGTCCCCGAATTTACTCGCTGGTAGGACTGCGCTTCAAATTCTTTAAAAACTTTACTTTTGAAGTAAACCGCCTGCGCTGATTTATCACTAAAATAAATTGTATGTTTGTATGCGTTATTCAAAGGTAGATTTTTAATAAGAAAAATCTTTGAATTAGGTTCTATTAAACTCATGTTATCACCTCCGTTATTTTGTCAATGTTTCACGTGAAACATTTTAAACCGTAACAGTAATAGTGCAAGTACCTGTTTTAGTGTCGTCGTATGCACTTGTCGCCGTTACGTGCACCTCTCCGCTTTCTGCACCTGCAATTACCGTTACTTTTCCGCTTTCTGTTACTTCGACTTTATCGTTGTCGGATGTCCATAACACACCTTTCGGTGCAAAGTTTTCTGTGACAATATCGGCGGTTAACTGAATTGAAGAGCCTACGCCGTTGAGTGTTGCGGTCGACGGCGACACAGTAACGGAATCCACTTTAATTTCTCCAGCGACAAAAAGTGCATTTTGTGCAAATGGAGAAGATGACACCACTTTCCAAGAATGTAGCCAATGGTTCCAATAAAGACCCTCGCCGTTGTACTGTTCGTTGAATTCCTGCAATACGTCAAAAATCATAAACCACTCACGCGACACTAAAACACATGGGATAACGTCCAATTTCTTCAAATCCTCGTCGCTGATTTCTGTGTAAGTTTCATCTTTCTCAAAAATCTTTGCAAGGCGAGCCTTGTCCAATTTCCCAAAAGAATCCACCAGCACTTTATGCCCCATGAATGAAGCCTTATCCATGTTAAATGCGCTTGCCAAAACTTCCACATCAATCGTTGCGTCGAATTTTGTGTTGACAAGTAAATACTGTTCGTCTTTCACGTTATGAGTATAAACGCCTGCGGAATTGTAGTCTTTATTTAAAAACTCCATGTCATTCGAAACGCCTTTAATATCTCCAACAATTTCTTTCAAATTAGACGTCTGTACCGTCGGAATTTGCACAGATTTCAAATCCCCGTCCAGAATTCTACGTGCAAGCAAATATTTCATCACTAAAAACTCGTCATAATTTGACGATGTTGTCATTGCGTCAATGATACGGTAAATCAAGTCCGTGATTCCCTCGTAAGTTAGAAAGGCCTGCTTTAACTGATAATCACTAGTTGTCTGCTTGTAAAAAGTCTGATAATTCAGAACATGAAAAGCACTTTTAACGTCTGGTATTTCGCGTTTAAAAACTTCGCTTTCTGACTTCTGCTGGTCGAAAACGTGTGGCTCTGCAATGTTTACAAAAATTTCTTCAATGGTTTCGCCGTATTCAAGCATGCCTTTTTTAAAGAACGACCAAGGATTGTCATACATTTTTGACGTAATAATAACTTTTCCGATTCTGTTAAAAAGCGCGCTTAAAAATTCATTCTTTAATGCTGGCATATCCATGATAATTGCGCCGATTGACCGTAAATTCTGTAAAGTGCCGTCTGCTTTTGGCACTAAATTCTGGTATTCTGCGCTGGAATTGCTCCGCACTGTATTTAAAATATCCTGCGTTGTAGCGGTTAAATTGACCGCTTTCGGTTTTGTAGCCATTTTTAATCCTCCTTTTCTTCGAATAAGCCGTCATATTCTTTGACTTCTTCGGATTCTGATTCTAACTCGTCCGTATTCTCTTCGGGCGTGTCAATTTCTTTTACTTTTGTTTCGTCGATGGCTTCGAAAAATCTATCTTTATATTTTTTTCTCCACTCGGCGTCATTGTCTTCGTATTTCTTTTTCCAGTTTTCGGTGTCTGTTTTTCCGAGTAAATCGTCAAAAGTATCCGTGAAATCTTCGATATTCTTTAAATCTTCGTCCGTATCTCCTACAATGATAGAACCAAGTCTTTTAAGGTATTCGTCTCTGTCAAGTACAGCCATTTTTTCTACACCTCCTTTTCTTATAAGGTATCACATCTTTGACTTTGTGTCAAGTAAAATTTACAAAAATTCAAAAAATATTTGACAAAAAGTCAAAAATATGTTACACTCTTAATGGAAGAGGTGATAAATATGTATTATGACGGCACTAAAATTCTATCAAAAATGGATATAAATGGAAATAAGCCAGAACTTTATATTGTTACAACGAACCGAACTGGTGGGAAAACAACGTGGTTTTCGCGTTATTTAGTGAACCGCTTTTTAAAAAGTGGCGAAAAATTTTGTCTACTGTACCGTTATTCTTATGAATTATCTGACGTTTCAGAAAAATTTTTTAAGGATATCCAAGGCTTATTTTTCCCAAATTACACAATGACGGAGAAAAGTCGTTGTAAAGGAACTTTTAAAGAATTATTTATAAATAACAAACCTTGCGGTTATGCTGTTTCTATAAATGGTGCGGAAAATATTAAAAAATACAGCCACTTTTTTAGTGACATTGTGACTTGCCTTTTGGATGAATTCCAAAGTGAAACCAATAAATACGTTCCGAATGAAATTCAAAAATTCCAATCAATACACACGTCAATATCGAGAGGTCAAGGAAAACAAGTCCGCTATGTTCCTGTAATTCTGTTAGGAAATGCTGTTACACTTCTAAACCCTTATTATACGGCATTAGGAATTTCTACGCGTTTAAAATCAGATACAAAATTTCTGCGCGGAGATGGTTATATATTAGAAAGTGGCTTTATTGATTCGGCAAGTCGCGCCCAAAATGAAAGTGCTTTCAACCGCGCTTTTGCTGGTTCGGAATATGCTAAATATGCCAGCGAAAATACATACTTAAACGATAACACGGCTTTCATTGATAAGCCGAAAGGAAAAGGAAAATACCTTTGCACGTTTGTTTTTGAAAAAAAATCATATGCTATTCGTGAATATGTGGAGGACGGTGTAATATATGTCGATACACGTGTAGATAAAAGCTTTCCACTTCGAATCAGCGCTACGACGGGAGACCACAGAATAAATTTTGTTATGCTGAGAAACAACGAATTTATGCTACAAAATTTTAGGTATTTTTTCGAAAACGGTTGTTTTAGGTTTTCCAATTTAGAAAGTAAAAATGCCACGATGAATTTACTATCATTTTAAAAATGCTATATCTCTTTCGGTTTTATTTATTTGAGTAAATCAGACTAGCACGGTTTAAAAGTACCGCTGATATTACTATTCGGTCTTGCTAACCGCTCTTAAATTCCCGAAAGTAAAGATATAAATAGAGGGGCGTTTGCCCCTCTTTTTTAATGTTTCACGTGAAACATTTTTATTCGATTAAATTCTGCAAGCACTCGTGCTTGTATTTACACGCCAGGCAAGTAGCACGTCTACATTGCTTCTTTATCCATTTTATTTTCACAATTTTAAAGAAATTGCAAAAATAAATTTTTAACGAATTTGATATGTGGTATCGCATAAGATTACACCTCCCTTTATTCTTTTTGGTACGAGTTTTCCAGGGACTTCAAGGCCCACTTTAAAATCTTCTATTGTTCTTTTTGTTTTCAAAAAATGCAATTCTTCTTTCGTGTATTTATCTTCGTTTTTTGGTTCGTAACCCTCTATAGACTTTATAAATAAATCCTTACATTTTTTTGGCATCCCAGCACAAGTCACATTTATATAGGGTTCACACGGCTTCAAGTCCTGCTCAGTTATATGTTCAAGGTAGGTTTTTTGCCGTACAAAAATGGCTTTATCCCACGTGCTTTCAAGCGCCCAATGACAAAAGTCTGTAGCATGGACTGGTACGTCAATAAGTTCTTTTGGCTTCAAATCACAGTGTATGCTATCTGTATCAGCGTAAATAAAGCCTCTTTTATTCAATCCGTGGTAGTTCTTTTGTGCCGTTCTAATAGTAAACTCACGAGCGTAAGAAGTGATAGCCGAACCGATAGCAATATATCCGCATTTCTTTTCATGTTCTTCTACATTTCTGAACTTCAATTCTTCATTTTCATTTAAATAAGCAACTTTGAAGGAAGAATCGTCGTTAGTGGCTTCTTTTCCGTATAAATTGTTTAAGAAAAGTTTTGCTAGTGTGCGCAACGCGCCTACGCTTTCCATTTTTTGCTTTTTGTATTTGTTAATATAATCGTCAAATATTCCAATTCCAGCGTAAAACCAAACACCGTCTAGTATTTCTAAATCGTAAATATTGTAGTGTTCTTTAAATAGAATAAAGTCAGTTTTAGTTAACGTCAATTCGACAACACACTCCGTCTTTTTTCCAGCAATATTCAAATATCTATAATATGTATCTGTTTTTTTATCGTAAAAATCAGAAGTTCGTAACATTTTAGTAGGCTCATATAAGGGGTTATTTTTTATTTGAATAAATGGCAAATAACCCTCTTTCAATTCGAATCTGCATTTGAATCTGACAAAGTAATAAGTATTATCTTGTTCTGTTTTCTCATGTAAAAAATTTCCACGCCAGAAATAAGGGCTGCCAATAGGATATGATTTTCCGCTTTCTGATGACATCATAGACGGATATAGGCTGTTAACGTCTGCGGTTAGTCCGTTTTCAAAAAGTTTATTTGCTTTTTCTTCAACAAGATAGCACCAACCGCCACGATAGGAATGACGGATATATTTGTCTGCGTTTTCTTCACCGTATTCAAGGGGTATGAGAATTTCTTCCAACTGTGGGAAAAATAATTTATAGTCTTGTGCGTCAAAGCCTTTTTTAAATTCAGACAAACAGTTACTTCCTATTGTGCTTTTTTCGTGTCCATTTTGTAACATAAATTCCAACGCTTCTTTTAAGACTAAAACATCATTTTCAATATAAGCTTTTTCGTCGTCTTTTATAATGCCGTTTTTATGGCGTATTCCTTTATATTCCATATTCAATTTTTGATGTTTCGTTTTAAAGGCTTTTCCAAGTTCTGCCAGCGAAAACGGAAACAACTTGACGGAATCACGAATAACTATATAGTGGTCGTTAACTTTAATAGTTATACTGTACCATTGACCCCTGTCTGATATCATATACTTAAAGGTTTTATTTTTCATATATTCATCGGCAATCCAAGTATCATTTATAATTGCCTGCTCCATTTCCAATTCACGCAATAAAAAATCAAGCCAAAAAGAACCATCAAATTTAAGGTTGTGATACCAAAGAAGAATATCCCCTTTTTGCGCTTGCAAAAAATAAAATGTTTGTTCGATACTCGTGTGTATAATGACGTTCTCGGTGTTTAATTCTACAAGCGCGGAAGACCACACTTCTGTATCTTTCTGCCCGTCGTATACAGTTGTTTCAAAATCCCCCGCAAATATTTTTTCAAAATGAAATCTTTTCATTATTTTTCCCTCCTTTATTCTCCCACCCATTTGTTTTAGTTGTAGTCAATGTAAGTTTTCGATTCATCAAATGCTGTCTCAAATTCTTCGCGCTCCATATTTCCAACGTTAAAAAATTTAAAAAGTCGCTCGGTGTAGTTTGCCAATTCTGTCTCTGAATATGCTGTTTTCCGAGTGAGCATATTACCGTCATTTATTGCTTTCGCCAAACCGTCCGCTACAACTTCTTTTCTAAACTGTTCGATAGCCGTGTCCAACCATTTGGACAGATAGGGCTCTGCCATCTTTGGGAATAATGCTATCATGTTGCGGAACGCGTCTATTACGTGGTCACTAAAATCAAATGTCTGTAAGTATTCTTCTTTTTTTGCCTGTATGTATTCATCTTTTAATTTGTCGCGTGCTTTTAAAGTTTCGTATTCATATTGTGCTGTTTTTACATACGCTTGCGTTTGCTCTGATTTCCTTTCTTTTATCACTTTTTTACCGTGAAAATATGAAAGTTCTTCGCCTGTTAATGGGTCTACGTATATAGATTTTTCTTGTATTTGTTTCGGCTTAATTTTTTCAAGTTTATTTATACTGCCCTGTGTTATGTTTTTCGGAATTTTTGGAAGCTCAAAATCTACCTCGAAACCTTGTTTTTTGTATCTTCTTTTAATTCCTTGTATTCTTTTTCTCTGTCTAAAATATTCTATTCTCAACGCTTCTTTTTTTGTCATGGGTTTTTCCCCCTTTTTTGAGAATATTATAAGGGCGGAGTGTGTCCGCCCTTATGTAAATGTTTCACGTGAAACATTTTTATTTTTCTTCGCCTTTTATGCCTTTACGGAATCCGTGTCAAGTTCGCAATCGACGTACGGTCTCCCTGCCTTTGTGATACCACTAATTTTTTTAATAGCAAAAGGCTCTTCGCCCATAACTTCAAGAATCTCCATTAATGAGCGCTTGAAAGTCTTGCTTTGCGTGCTGTATACTTGCCCTCTGCTTTCTGTGATGATGGCAAGAATTTCGCTTTCTGTTCCGTCGTCCTTTTCGTCAACAAATTCAAGATAACCTGCTACAGGGATAGAAGTACCATCTTCAACGTCTTTCATAGACACAGCGCCTTTGCCTGCTGTCATCAAATACTTATCCACTTTGTCAAAATCTCTACTACCATTTACGATTTTCATAATAAATAACCTCCATTTTTATTCGTTTTCTGTTTCTGCTGGTTTTACGGTTTCTGCGCCTACAATTTCGGCGTTTTTAACAAACGTTTCTAAATCCATAGAATATTTGTGGTGTTTTTCTGTAAGTGTTACTTTAACCACAACTTCATTTTCTTTCTCGTACCGTTCTTTGGCTTTCTTTTTAGCTTTTTTTTCGGTTGTCTTTCCCACGATGGTATCGTAATCAAAACGAATAACACCGCTTGAAGTATCGCACAACATTATTTCAACCTCTGTACTTGTCACGCCTCTTGTGATTCTTTGTTTTCTTGCCATTTGTTTTTCCTCCTTTTTTTTTTGTTTGTTTTTGTTACTGGCAAACCGTCATATAGTGACGGTAAAGCCGTCCACGTGGATTCGAACCACGGTTAAAAACCTTTGACGGCTTGCACAAAGAAAGAAATAATTTTTTCTTTTTCTTTGTCCTTGTTTTTCTTGAAATCTTCAACGTACCTTGTGATAGGTATTGAATACTCGACGGCATAATCTTTTTGTTTTGCTATAATTCTTTCCTCCATCGTTTCGGGGTCTAAAGTATGCAACAATAAATATTTACCGCCCAATTCCGTTGCCAACTCTTGAACAATGGAATACACCCACTCATTCCACTCCGATATAATTGAAGTGGTGAACCCTCTTCCTTTCATGCTGTTTTTCCTCTCTTTCCTTAACTCTGATACCATTGTATCATAGTATTTTTGTTTTTACAATAGTCAACTTGCACAATGTTTTGTACTGTTCATTGTGCAAGTTGCACAATTTTTTAATGTCTATGAACCGAGAAGAAGAATAAGCCTTTTTCATTGTATGTTTTGCGAATTGTTGAAACTTCCTCAATTGTCAAATTGTTCAAAGACGTTGTGTATCTCCCACATCGGATTTTTATGTCGTATAAAGGCACTTCTACGATGTCTCCGATTGCACAGCACTCAAAAATGCCATCGTAAGCCTGCACCTCTGCCATATGCTCAAATGCTTCATTTGGCAATTCGCCAAACACACACGTAAATTTTAAAATTGAATATTCATTTGTTCCTGTTATATCTGAATTTATAACATCCATTATAACAGCTGGAACACCGCTTAATAACAGACTACGCGTTTCAAAGAAACTTCCTCTAAATCTGTGAGCCTCTTTCCCATATACTCTAAATGCCTTTACTATCATATCTACCACCATCAGCAAGCCTTTCTTTTGCTTGCCCCTTTCTTTATTTGATATATTTATTATACATCACAT
>ENA-OPFG01001015-OPFG01001015.1-human-gut-metagenome-genome-assembly--contig:-NODE-1015-length-15617-cov-4.452191_pt1 | contig 15617 bp, 7 predicted proteins | sample MGYA00241304_ERZ501542 | MGnify/ENA primary metagenome ERZ501542 (study PRJEB25962, sample SAMEA2042427) | human gut metagenome | biome: human gut; feature: human-associated habitat; material: faeces...
TTCTCTCATTACTTCCCTGGACACATATGGTCTCTGCTGCAAATGCCATCTTTTTATCCTCCTATGTCTATGTATACTATATTATTCCCTTTATATTTCCTACTGTTCCAATAGGTATAGTATATATTTATCATAGTACATAGAAAAAGTCAAGTTTCTATTCCATATTTACCAATAAAGTTTCATTTCTTTCTCAGCTTCCTGCTCTGAGATATTCAGTTTCAGTCTCACCTTTTGTAAAGTTTCTTCATAACTGGTATTAAAATCCTTGCACATTATAATAATCCCTTGCGCAACTCCCTGAGAAATCCCCTGCGAAATTCCCTGTGCAATCCCTTTTCTTGTATACTGATCAAATAATTCACACACCCTGATCTCATCCTCCTCTTTGATTCCCATTTCTTTTAATGCATCTCCGGTATCATCAACATTTGTATCTCCGGATAATACCCGTAGCATCTTAACTGTTGCTTCTTTATGAATCACTTTCCGGTCCGACCGATAGCCATCTCCCTCTGCAAGATAATCCACGATGATTCTCATATCACTTTGAAAAAGCTCTCGTATTTCTCTGGGTAAATGACGCATTTCCCAAACATGAAGTTGTACATCATCTACATACTTCCATATAATATCTGCAGTCGCCCCTCCTTCATCAAATAACCGGTGCAAACTGCATCCCCCTTTCCACCTGCTCTTTCCCCAGTATAACACTATTTCTATCACAGGATATAGGCTCGGATTTTGTTTTTCATATTGTCTGCGGTATTCTCCACCTGCATACCCGGCCTTGCGCAATACCATGCCCTTATCCACCTTTGTCTGATTGGCAAATAAATACAATACCTTAGGCACCCCATTTACCATATGGTACTTTGCTACATCTTCCAATTGATTTCGCAATCCATTTTCTTTATTCAAGTAAAGACTCTCAGTAGCCGCCGACAACATTTCATAATCTTTAACCCTTCTTCTCCCTTCATTTAACAGAACATTAATTATGTCCGCCGCCACATCCGCATAGCTTTCAAAATTTTTCGTCACAATATCGTTTGTTTCCAATAGTTTCCTCCCTGTCCGATTGTTCTGTCAATCCATGAATTCGCGGCGATCCGCCATCGACTGCATCTACGCATTAAAACTTTTTCAGAATATTGCCTATATAGACTTTCTTAAGATGTGATTACTATAGCATACATATATTGATTCTGCAAGAAAATCCCGCCCAAAAACTCTCACAAAAACAAGGCTGCGGAAATTGGTTATTTTCCACAGCCCTGCTCTTTGTGCAATTTGTCTTTTCTGTTTTGAGCGCAAATTCTTTAATCCAGGTCAAACAGTTCCGCCGCGCTGACCGTCAGGCTCTTAACAGCACCTTCGGTTCGCTTGGATCCGTTGTCGTAAACGGTCGTAGCGCGGATATAGATGGTGGCGGCATCCTGATCGTTAAGCGTCATCTTGCCGCTGCCGGAGAACAACCCCATCTCCGATGCAGGGAATGCCAGCGTGTATACACCGTCACTGGTCACGGAATAATACGACGTACCTGTGACATAATAGTCCTTTCCACCTTCCGTAAAGTGATTGTCTCCGCCGGCAATCACATGTGCTCCCACTTCCGCTTTGGCAGAATTTGTCACTGTAAATCCGGTCAGAGGCTTCACCTTCAATGTGCCCTTGCCGTATGCGATCTCCATAGCATCCGCATCCGTGGACTCCTTGAAGAACTCTACCCGGATCTCCGTTGCCGAAGACAGGATGTTGTAATCGGTAGCCTTGAAATCCACCTGAATCTTATTGCTGCGATCCAGGATCATCTTGTTGGCAGCATCATACATCATATATACGGAGTCAATGGTGTTGCCGTTGTCATCCCGGAAAAATACGGAAGGTGCCTTGGTTCCGGCATTGTAAGCTGCTACCATGGTGTTCACAAACAGCTTCTTCTCCGCCATTCCTGTAGGCTCCGTATGTCCCGCACCGGAATACGTGACATTGCCCATGCTGTAAATATAATAGTTATTTACCACATCTTTGGGGCTGACATTATACAGGTTCACACCATTGTCATTGCCCCGTCCGTTGTTCCTCTCAGTCTGTGTCTTTCTGGTCTTGGCATTGTCGGACAGGTCAGACAGACAATACCATACCACAATATCATTTTTGCCGTCTCCATCCTTATCCAGCTCCATGTTCGGCTGCAGCCACTGATAATGTGTTGCCGCCACTGTCAGAGTCTGCTGTTCTTCTGTAGTGATCTGATAAGGATAATTAGTGATCTGTCCCTGATTTACCTGCGTAACGATCATATCAGGACCGGCACCGTCTCCGAATTCCTTGTAATCTCCCAACACCGTGATCTGCCCCTGAGAGTTCGTCGTCTTATCCATACCCTGATAAAACAGAGAATTGCAAATCGGAAAATAGAAACTCGTATAAGACGTTCCCTTCCGCAGGATCGCATTGATCCGATTCTGCACATACCGGACTGTCGTATATTTGGTCGTGCCCTCGATATTTCCGACCGTCTGATCACTGCTCCGGTCCGTTCCCGGCTTCCATGCCGTATCGTAATTGTACTGCGTGTCCAGAATATTGTAATAAGCATCATAACGCTTTCTCTGGGCATCGGATAAACTGGAATTGTTCCTCTGGTCATCATAATATTCCAGCAACGCACCATAACGATCCAGCCCTACCGCCGCACGCATGGTCTTGTTGAACTCGTAGCCCCAGTACCAGCCTTTACCGCTACCGGCCTTACTGTTGATATAAGAACTGCTGTCATGGGTAAACAGGACACTCTTACCATCTTCGATATAATCACGGATGGCTTCGGATACTGCCATGTTCTTCAGGCTCTGATCCTTGCTTCCGAACTGATAGTTGTCTCCGAATCCCAGGATCAGCATATCGTACTGCTGGAAAGTATTGTATGCCGCATTGTAATAAGCCTCAGACTTCTGTTCATCGGTCTTAAGCTTTTTCAACTGATCGTCTGAAATCAATCCGTTGATAAAAGTTGAAGTCTTCACGGAATCAATAGATACATTAAATTCCCGGATACCGCTTAACAGTGACTTTACATCACTGTCACTTTCCAGATCCCACAGTGTCTTGTCATTAGATGCTTTTCTGTCGGACATCAGCTGCAATACCTGAATATCCACTCTGGAACCTCTGTCCACAGCCGTATAACCGGACACCGCCGTTCTCACCAGAGCATCGGAATTATCATAGAAGATCATCTTCCAGGGCAATACTCCCTGATAATCATCCGGCAGCACTCTGACTACCTTATAGGTATATCCGGTGCGCAGCTCATAATGACCACTGTCGTTTTTCGCCACCTCTTTCCACTCCTGCCCGGATCTGACATACAGATTCAGTCCGGAAAGCTCCTCCGTGGAAGAAAGTGTCTGACCGATCACATCGGAACCGGAAAAACGGCCATCGGAGTTCTTATCAATATACAGTTTGCAATCATAAGTCGTATTCACCTGGGACGCAGCCGCATCATTCGACAGAGCAAAAATATACTGCAGATAAAACTTACCGTCCGTCATCTTCAGGAATGCATCATTGATACCGTCATCGTTGTAATGCAGCTCGGTGGGCATATAGTCCTCACCCAGATTCTTTACCCATTCGATCTGCAGCTTGGACAGATTCAGATGGTTGCCAAAGTTTCTCTGTCTCTCTTCTCTTGCTTCCTTTGCCGCCTTTGCGGCAGCCAGCGCCTCCTTACTGTCATCCGCCGCCTTTTCTGCTGCTCCGGGTACTAACTGGCTCTCCGCAAAGACATTCTTCTGCCAGTATTTATAATTGCCGCTTTCATCTGTAGACAGGGCAAACTGTATCAGCTGGTAAAAGTAGGAGCTTCTGTCCACGGTTTTCGTATTTGCGCCCACCTTACCATCGATTCCCGTCAGAAGTGCATCCGCAAATACTACCGGATACCCGGCGGAAATATACTGCTCAAACTCCTTTTCTCTGGTGGAGTTCATATCATTTCCCGGGCCACGGTACTGATTGGAAGTGTGGCTCAGGGAATCATCCCTCAGACGCTTCTTGTTATCATCCGATTCATCCTTATAATCATACAGATCCCCGATATGCGTATAGATCAGACCGTCCATAGAGCTGTCATTGTAAACGGTCTGATTGTTTTTCACATTCATGGTGCCGGTACGGGCACCCACATAGATCATATCGTAACGGTCGTTGAGATCTTCTATCTTACCAATGAACTCTGCGGAAGCCATCTGGGTAATGGAAATCCTTCCACCGTAACTGCTCTGCCCCAGAAATCCTTTCACGGAATCTGCAGATAAAGCTCCAGTTCCGAAATCATAACAGGGCTCCAGATCCAATATCGCAAGGCTGTCCTTTACCTGGCTTCTGTGCAGATACCAGTTCATAATATATCTGGTGATGGAAGCTTTGCTGATCTCTTCATTCAAAGTGACCGCCGTGGCATTTTCCTGTGTGATCAGAAAATTCTCGTAGCGGATCTCTTTCAGGACATCCGTGTAGATCCATGCTCTTGTCGTATCTGACTTCAGATCCGTCAGATAATCCTCTGCCGCATAAGCTTTGGAACTGTCGTTGTTCAGGTATACATTTTCGTTCAGGTATTCCTTCAAGGTATCCAACGTCAGGGTATCCGCATTTGCCGCCTGCATTGCAGACGCATAGGATCTGATATTTCCCTCTGCCGCGCTTTTCAGCGTATCGACACTTACATTTTCCCAATAGGAATCTCCCTGACCTGCGATTGCGGTTGCCACATTGTCATCCGACACCTGCAGCAGAGTCAATGCCAGTTTCGTCAACACTTCATTGCTCTGGGTGCTGTTCTTGGCATAAAAATTATAATCCATGATCACCGGCACTCTGGCTGCAGCGGTTCTGATCCCGCTGTCGTCCACGCCAAATGCCAGCTTTGCAATCACGGTTGCCGCAGAGACCATATTGGACGGCTCTGCCCCGTAATTTCCCTGACCGGAAAAATAGAACAGATCCACATCTGCCAGATCAATTCCACAATAAGAATCCTCCGCTGTAATGGAAGCATCTGCCAGATCAGCCAGTTCCTGCAGGGTAAGTGTTGTCACTTCGATCTTCAGTGTATCGATATCGTCTCCGGTGGCTGTACCACTCTCATAACGACTGGTACCGGACAGATTCAGGACATTTTTCTTGAACCATTCTTTGTTGTAGAAACCGCCGTTATAGGCAATAGTCTCCGTAGCATCCTCTCTGTCATCCCCTACAAAATCATAGCTGTTGGCGGTGTCAAAGCCCGCTTCCCCCTTGTAAGTAACCTGAAGGGAACCCGGTGTCACCATAGTGTAGCTGCCGGCCTCATCCTTACGATAGGTATCGATCAGACGGTAATCACCGTTTTTGTCACTTACTGTCATTGCAGATACATAATAGTCGCCGTTATCATTTGCTGTGAAATCCACAAGATAGGCACTGGCTATGGTCTCAAATGTATATGCCTTCGAAACATCATCCCATTTTGCCAAAAGCTGTGCGCTATCCGGCTGTGCATGATCCAGGATGTAGAGATTCTGGGTAATATCTCCGGCAGAATAGGTTGCTATCGCATCTCCTCCGGATGTCGTGCGTGCCTGCACAGCAGTACCTGCCTCATTTTCGGATACCCCCCTGGACGTAGTCTTTAATCCATCCGGCAGTGCCGCATCGGTACCGTATACAATCTGTCCGAGATAGGTATAAACGGCAGTCTCACCCGTACCTATCTTCTGATAGATTGTCCTGTCCACATAATCTTTTGCCTGAAAACTCTTTTTATCAATAGCGGCCAGATCCGTCTCCGAAATTGCATATAAGCCCTGCGCATATCCCCTGGCGCTGTCTGAACCATTGATAATCGTAGTCTCCAGTCCGTTGCTTCCTCCGGTAGATCTATGGGAAAATACCGGAGTCACGCTTTTGGCATCCCGGTTACTGTCTCCAGCGGCCTCCAATGCACTGTATCGGTTATAACGTTCTCCTGCTGCTACCGTCTCCCCATTGGCAATCTCACGATAGACCGCATCGATCTGTTGGTAATTGTATCTGCCGGATCCGTCCTGTCGGAATACAAAGCGTCCTCTTACGTCCTCGGTTCTGGAAGCTCCGGTGCTTTCGCTGTAGGCAGAAAAAGTAACCGGACCTGTCGTCGGAAACTTTGCAGCATCCAGACTGTCCATAGCTGTCTGGCGCTCTGTGGCGGACGGCATCTCGGAAAGCTTTCTGCCCTCAGATACCGGCTCCTCGCCGCCTACCAGATAGCCGATCGTGGCATTTTCCTTCGACGGAACGATCTCCAGAATATGGAAAGTACCGTCAGAGGAAGCTACCGTATCCTGTACCAACTTTTCAATACCGGGAAGGGTTCTTTCCTGCGCACTGACCTCCATAGAGCCATAGCTCTGACCGGCTCCGACGGCCAAAGCTATGGTGAGGATTCCTGCTATATACTTTTTTGAATTGCGTTTCCAATTCATGGTCATTTATTATCCTTCCATTCCCACCACTCCGGATTCTTCTCTACTTCCAGTAAAAGATTTCTCTTATGATCCGGATATCGTTCATCATAAATGGTCATAATTAAATAATCATTTTCTTCATGTGCGCCAATATCAAACTGTACCTGCGAAAAAGGAAGATGCATATTATCAATTTCTGCAAATTTCGTGTTGGAATCCAACGGAAGTTCTCCCTGGAAATATCCTGCCAGTTTTGCTGCTCTATGTCCTTTCTCTCTTCCAGACTCAAAACCATACGCATGCAGATCATAACGATTCGTCCAGGTAGGTCTCAACACCGTAATCACATGCTGATCATTGGCAAATAAGATATCCACTACCGGCACCAGTATTACCGTTTCGGCCACTAATGTGGAATCATCCAGGCTCCATGCCTGAAGGTTCAGACGATATTCGGTATCCCAGGAAATATAGCTAAGTGCTCTTACCTCTGTAGATTCTCCCGTATTTTCTGTTGTCAGATAGCCTTCCTGATGAACATCATCATATGCTCCGTCATAGACTTCAAAACCGACCTGATATGATTTTTGTATTCCGTTCCATACCTTGAAATCATTATTCAGCTCACTGGGAATATCTGCAAATCTCCAATTTACTTCCCCTTTATAATTTCGAATCTCGCAATTAATTTTTCCATTACGGTTTAATACAAACTGCTTGGAGTAAATATACGGTTCCTTCGCGTTTACAACCGTCTTCAGGGGAGGGATTGTAATATCGATTTCTCTGGTAATCTTAATATCTGCTGATAAAGCTATCACCGCACATACACGTACTACCGTATCCGTCATATTTCCACATTCCAGTTCTGCCTGGAACTGTCGACCATCAGAATCTGTCAAACCGGTTATTTTGTAATTATTGGCATAATCATCTACCACACTCCACTCAATCTGTGGATAACCATTTCTGTAATCCGCCCAGGACGGCAGACATTCAATCAATGCCTTATAACCGATCTTTTCCGTACTTCCTTCGGTAAAATCATATGTGGTCAGATTCCTGGCAATCAGTGTTGCATCATATTTTCCGTCAATGTTGGTATAGGGTAATACCGATACCTTTGTGGATGCAGACATTCCGGGATCCGCCACGGAAGTACAGGTTACCTGTAGCACAAGTGTTCCGGTCGGCTCATATCTGTCAGCCGTCAAAAGACCGCTCCCATTTATCGTGGTTCCTGCCTTAAGTCCAGTTGCGTCCACTCTTGCCACGCTCCAGGTCACCCCGGCATTTTTAGCCTCTTCTGTTCCTTCCATAGTATAAGAGTACTGCAGGCTGTCCCCCTGAATCACCGAAGCATCTTTCGGTTCTATATCCAGAGAATCCACCATATGCTTTTGTACCGTTACGGTAGCCGTTGCCGCTATGGTAGGATCCGCTACGGCGGTACAGGTTACTGTCAGAATATTCTCTGCTATGGTCTCATCCGCTGCCACACTCAGTTTACCGTTACCGCTGATGGTACTCTTACATGCGCTGCCATCCTGATAACTTACGGCCCAGGTCACGCCCTGAGCAATGGCTTCCTCGTCTCCGGTGATCTCGTAATCGAAGACGAAAGCCTGTCCCTGTTTCAGATCTGCGTGCTCGGGAATGATACGGATGCCGCTGATCCAGGAATAGATGCTGGACGGTTCGGAGCTCAGATCATTTCTTAACTTGATGGTCTCGGAAATATCATAGGATTTGTCCTGATAGGTAAAGGTCATATTCAGAACGACTTTCCGCTTATCCAGTTCACTGAGGTCCACGCTGAAACTGCTGACATGCTCTGCCATCAGTGCGGGCTTAGCCGCGTCAAAATCTCCTACCACAACTTTGCCTTCGCCGTCCTTAGTATTTGTTACCTCGTAAAGATATACCTGATTAGCATCGGCATAATCCGCTCCGGCACCCCCCTGCCAGCGGATCATATAGCTGTTGTCATTATTGATCAGACGCAGCTCGCTGACACTGGCATTGGTTACTTCCATGCCGTTAACGTCTTTTGCCACATTGCCATCAACATCAACCGCTTCCTGATCTGTCAGATTGGAAAAGCTGATACCCTTCTCCACATCAATGATCAGATCGATCATCTGGTTGGCGGTCAGCTGGGCTTCTTCCTGCAGGGTCAGTTCCTTGTTCCCCCGCATATAGGAATTGTTGCCGGCGACCACGAATGCTCCCACCGCACCAGCTACTATGGTCATGATGGCAAGAGATACGATGATCTCTACCAGAGTAAATCCTTTCTTTCCAATACCCATGGTCAACCTCCTTACTTCGTCAGGATCTTACCAGTCTTGCCGACCGTTGTGATTTCTATGTTTCTCGTTCCGTTGCTTACGACGATTTTCTGACAATATTCCTTCAACACATTGTTTGCCGTACAGGTATCCTTCTCAAAGGCCCCGGATGCACGGTTAAACACCAGATGCAGCCCATTTGAAGATGAAACATAAGGTAACAGGCTGTCGGATCCTTTCAGTTCCGTCAGGGAATATCCCGTGGAATCCCCCTCAAAATATACTTTGATATCAATAGGCTCTTTTCCCAGTACCCTGTTGGATACCTCCACATCTCCCTGCCGGATCTGTGCCGTATATTCCTTGGTCGTATCATTATAGCTGATAACGCATTCCACCCGATTCTGTTCTTTTCCGAGGGTCAGCACTCTGGTCCGCTCCAGTGTTGTCACAATTTCGTCCGCACATTTCCGGACTTTCCTGCCGGTCAGGGATGTAATGGATGTGGCCATCACACCCACCAGCACCGCCATGATCGCAATGACAATGATCAGCTCCACCAGGGAAAAACCACTGTTGTTATTCTTTCTGCCAGTTTTCATAAACTATCAAATCTCCCAGATTTATATCACTGTTCTTATAGGACTTACCGTTACTGCTCAGGTAACCGTCTCCGCCATTTAAAAAATCTACCACATGATATTCCTGTGTCTTACCGGCAGCATCTACGATCGTTCTGGAATAGGTCAGGGCATGAAGCACCGCATCCCGGTCAGGTTCCACATTGACATTCTGATCCAGCGTGATCGTTCCGCCGGACAGGATCGTTCCCTGGAATTCCTTTGTCACTTTGACATCTCCGGTAGCAATGATCAGTCCACTGAACTCGCCGAATCCGGCTTCCGGATAGGTATAATCACCCTTTACGATAACTGCCTTATATCCCTGCTCCGCAAGGCTTCCTGTGGTATTGCCGAAATATTTTGACTCCACCTTATTTCCGGTACTACCGTTTAATACAGCATGGAAGGTCGTTATCTCCCCTTCATTTACCAGATTGGTATAAGCATTGGCTGCATCCGTCTTCTCCGAAGGAAGCAGCTGCTCATAGACATCGATCATCTTCTTGGACAATGCCTGGAATTTCAACTGATCCGATGCCAAAAGTGCCTGATATCCTGCATTGGCACCATCACTGGTCAGTGTGGCATCCAACAGCTTCTCCTGACTTCCCGCAGCCGCACTGCTGTCATACATGGCCACATTGCCTGCCAGATGCATGATGTACGCTCCGTTCTGCTGTCCACGCACCTGAATGGCTTTGGTATACAGACCGGTATAGGCTTCCATGGTCTGCTGGTTGGCACCGTAATAATCCTGAAAATACCGGTTAGCATTGGCTCTCGCGGTATCAGAGGTGCTGTCATAGCTTACATAATAATACACCAGCGTGATCTTGCTGTTGATCCGCTTGAAAATCTTCTGGATATTGTTCTGAGTCAGTCCGTACTCGGCCAGCGTATGACCATTCAGGGTAGCGGACGGAATATTCAATGCCACTTCCGTTACATCCGCCTGGTCTCTGATCTTGTCCTTATACTGCTCCAACGTGATCGGGTTGCTGGCACCGTTTAACACGGTCTTGCCGGAAGCATCCACGCCGATACACTGCGCCGGAACGAGATAAGCCAGCTGGTCACTCTTCACAGCGATAGACTGTCCCATCATCACATCCTGTACTCCGGTGTTGCTCACACCATCCTCACTGGTAATTCCATCATTGGCTTTCGTCAGAGAAATGTAAGAATTTCCCGCCAGCGTAAGATTCTTCAATTCATTCAGATAGATCTCCGTATCCGTGCCGTTGACCAGAATGGCGCTGCTGTCCACGCCCTTTCCGTTGCCGAAGCCGATATACTGTCCGGCATATTCTCCGTCGATCTGTGCTCCGGCGGTAAATACATTCCGTTCCCCGGTCATCCTGAGGTCTCCGGCCACATATACGTTGTTTCCCTGAAAGCTCAACGTTCCGTTGCTTCCCGTATTGCCCGGAATCCCTCCGTTCATGGCAATGGAACCGGCCCATACTTCACCGTACTGATCTGTGGTAAGTGTGGCTCCTTCTCCCAGATATAAATCGGAAGCCATCACCATACGCTTGTCTTCGTTTTCATTGCCGGTGGTCTCTTTCCATTCCACCGTCACACCGTTACCCTTGCCGGACTCTTCGCTGCCCACGATAAAACGTTCCGCATAAAAGCTGCCGCCAATGACATTTTTACTGATCAGCGTGGAATCAGAAGGAAGTGCCTGAATATTCTCCTGCGCCACCATGGAGATTCCCGTAATGGAAGGCAGCGTCACTGCCTGTGCAAAATCCATATCCGGCATCTTCACCCGGATATCGGTCTGGATCACGGACACATAGCCATCGGTATCCGTATAAGTCACTTTCAGACCGCAGAAGGAAAGTCCATCGGTGTACAACTGAAAACGTCCGGTAGGAATATCCGTGGTCTCCACTCTCTCCTTGTTGCCCGTCACCGGATCCGTTGTCATTACATATACCTTCAGACTGCCGCTGCTGTCCAGAGCCATCCGGTACACTACTTCCCCGGAGTCATTCAATGTCTCTAGCACCGTCCCCCGCTTTATCTCCGAAGACAGGCTGTTGAACAGCTTGGTCAGATCATAGTTGTTGATATTCATACTTCCTGTCACTGCATAATAATCCTGCATATTCTTCAGGAAATAATATCTCAGTTTGTTCTGCTTCTCCTCTGCGGAGGTTGCCTCATAATTTTTCAGGACCAGTTCATAGGCACTTCCGACAGAAGCGGACACCCGCTCTCCCATAGCCGTCCGGATCTCATCCAGCACAGTCTCTGCGGAGTAAAAGTTGTCCTTCGCCTTGAGATTGTTCACCTTCATCTGATAGTTCAGCAGTGACATATACATCAAAACACTGGCTAAAATGCCAATAAAGGCCATGGCAATGATCACAACGACCATTGCTGAGCCCTTATTGTCCGTTCGTCTGTGGAATTGTCTTACCCTTGAAAATATTTTGGGATTTCTTCCGCATATCTTCATGTTTCTCGTCTTCCTTCCGGTATCTCCTCTATCTTGCGTCCGTCAGATCATTCGATCACGGTTCCCGTCATGGTAAGTACGGGGGACTGCACTCCGATCATATCTTTTACATACACCTGTACCCGCATGTCATAGATACGGTTGCGTCGCTCCGTCGGTGTCAGACCGCCGTCCGCACCCATAATATCCTTCGCCACATCTCCGACAGCATTTCCTGCCGCACCGGACACGCTGAGATCATTGAAAATGTATTCCGTATTGCTGCGGTCTATCAGATTCGTCCGCAGTCTGCAGGCGGAATCAATGCTGGCTCCGGCAGAGGACATCCAGCCCGGCCAGGTCTCCCGCAGTTCAAATGCCGCCTTGTAATTGTTGTTCCAGGAGGAATACGGGTTAAAACCGGTGCTTTCGTCCGTGAAGCTGTCTATTCTCTCCGCTGACGGAGTCTGCTCCACCAGGAACAGATTTGTCTGTACATTCTTCGGGTTATTTACGATCACTTTGTCTACCGCAGAAGTCACCGCACTCTGGGATGCCTCCACTCTGGGCTGCAGGCACACAATGATATTGGCCAGCTGGGAAATGATCTCCTCTGCATCCACCGGATTCCCGCTCTCCTTCTCCTTCTTAAGCTCCGCTGCTTTGGCTCTTACCTCTTCGTTGGAAAAGATCACATAATCCGTACCGTTCTGGGGGTAGTCTCCGCTGATGCCTGTAAGGATGGCGGAATTGCAATGATAGACTGTGGAGGCCGTCACCAGATACACGTCTGTCTCTACACTCTCTCCGTCTCCCAGATCCAGTAAAATGCGGCTGCTGTCTATGGAGATTTCGATGGTCTTGGTAGTATTCCTGGCAATCTCCATAACGTCTCTGCCGCCGGAATACGCTTCAAAATAACCGTAAGCCTCCTGTGCGGCATCTTCCGATTCGGAATATACCGCATTCAGATTGCCTGCCAGGTTCTGGATATTTACAATATCCTTCTCATTCAGTGCCGTGTAACCGTTAGGATCCAGTGTTACTACCACATCATAGGTGCCGGAAGTCGTCTTCTCATCCCGGAAGGTATATTGCCAGATACCATCTTCTGCTGCGCCGTCTCCGTCCACATCCAGAGAGACATCTCTCTGCACATTGTTAGTGAAATCAGTGGGAGTGGCCGTCTCATAGGCGTCTGCCATCTCCTCCAGTGTATGTGCCTCGAACTGCTCCATGACATCCTCTGCGATGGCCGTGGCATGCATGGTGTTGCGGGACTTGGCATTGGTTCTGGCAGAAGTCACAAAGCTGTGCAAAAGCGGCACAACGATGATCGACAGGATCACGATGGCAATCAGCAGTTCAATCAGAGAAAAGCCTTCGTTATTCAGTTGTCTTCTCTCCGTGTACTCCTTCATGTGAAGCATCCTCCCTGCTCTGACTAATACCGTTTTCTCCGCACTCCGTGCTCCCGAAACCGGACAACCATTTGCACTCCGGACTATCGTCCTCCCTGCTCATGACTAATACCGTTTTCTCCGCACTACGTGCTCCCGAAACCGGACAACCATTCGCATTCCGGACTATCGTCCTCCCTGCTCATGGTTGTTTGATTTACTAATCATGAGAAAGTGTTGCCTGCAAGCAGTCACACTCTTCTCATGATTGTAAATCTATTACTCCATATTTCCGAAAATAGTGTCTACGCCCATCTGCATATCCGGGATATAAGGTGAACTGTATACCTTATCGGTTCCCAGCAGATAATAGGTGTTCATGGTCATGTTGCCGGTGAGCATTCCGTCGGTCTCGTTGTAGCTGATGCTGACGCCCTGGATGCTCTCACGTTCCTGCTGATTGTAGATGTATCTTACCAGTCCCTTGAAATCATCATAGGTGCAGGAAATGCTGATGCTCAGGGGTACCTCATACATATGGGTATCTGCATAAGCAGTACCGTCCGTAGATACCGGACTTGTAGATGCCGTTGTAGTTGTTGCCGCAGCATCTGTTGTTGTCGTATCCGTGGCAGCTGTTGCATCCGCAGTCGTCGTTGCCGCATCCGCTGCAGGAGTATACACCACCTCTGCTTCGGAACCGAATGCAATATTTGCCACCTCGGTACGAGTATAATCTTCCAATGTCTTTACCATCATAATGCTGTCTTCCGGTAAGATATCTGCCGGGAAGCGGTTCTCAAAATTTGTGATATAGGACTGCATCTTCCCGGTAGCCTCAATGTAGTCCGCCTTACGCTGATCTAATATCTCCAGCGTTGCCACCTGGGATGATAACGTTACATTCTGTGCCTCAAGGGCATCTGATTTTTCATTAAAACTGGAATATACCAGAAAATAAGTACACACAGCAATAAGAACACCGATCACTGCGATCAAAAGCTGAATTTCACTCTTTTTAACCTTCATCTTCCGCTGCCTCCTACTGTGCTGTCTGGGTGCCGGCCTGTGCCTCACCGCTCTCTTCGGTCTCATCCGTCAGCTCCTTATAGCTTCCGGTAATGGAAAAAGTCACTATGGACGTGCCGGTCTCATCCTTGCTGTCCGTAATATTGCTGATCTCTACATCATCAATGCTCTGCATGTTGCGGATATTCAGAATCGTACGGGCTGCCGCTGCTTTCCCTTCCACCGTCACTGACATGCTGATGCCGGTCTGGTCGGAACTGAAGCTGTTGGTATAGAAGCTGTCCGGCAGAATCTGTTCCAGTTCATTGATGAACTCCACCAGATTCTCATTGGGAGTCTGGGTATAAGCATATAAATATGTGTATTTATCATACTGGGCTTCTGCCGCCAGATAATCGTTGTATACTGCCTGTGCCGGCTGCAGCTCCTGTACCCGGTTCTGCAGATACACATTCTGCGCCACATTTCCCAGATATCTGGTCACAGAGGTGGCTGCCATGGCGATGGACAGGATCACGCCCAACACCAGTACCGCCACACTGACGAAGGTATAATTCGTGCCGCTGACCACGGTCAGTCCCTTGGACTTCTGGGTGCTCTTGTCGATCAGTCCCACGGGGGCGAGCACCGCACCCAGACAGGAAATATAGGCTGCTGGTCTGGTGGAACGGATGGCCTTGCTCATGCCGATCTTGTCATCCATCTCGGACAGAGTATGTACCTTGCGCTCCAGACAGTTGGTGAACAGCTTGCTCATGCCGCTGAAGCTGCCGCCCAGACCGGTAACATAGGACTTTTCAATGGGATTTTCACTGTTCCTGGAATCATAGAAGTCAATGACACGGCTCACACCCACGATCAGAGGCTCCAGAGAAGCGGTGATCTTCTGTCTTGCTGCTGTGACCTCCACATTACCGGCATCCTCATCTTCCCAGCGTCCGGCATTTTCTTCCCAGACTTTGTCTCCCTGATGGAGTACTCTGTTCAGACATGTTTTCTTCTGGAAACGGTCTACCGCACTCATGGGATCGTTCACGGCATAGGCTCCGGAAGCGATCATAGTATCAATAGCATCCTGCACACCGTAAGCCACCGTTCTCTGTAATAACACCTTACCGGCGGAAAGCACGGTCACAATGGTGCTGTTCTCATCGATTTTGATGACCATGGTAACTTTTTCGGACTTCTCATCGCGGAGAATCTGGTATAAGCTGTTGCTGCTGTAGTCGAAGCACTCCACCTCCCAGCCGCACATCTGCGCCAGCTGATAATAGCTGTCTAACAGTGCCTTGGGCACCGCCAGTGCCATGACACGCAGCTTC
>ENA-OPFG01001023-OPFG01001023.1-human-gut-metagenome-genome-assembly--contig:-NODE-1023-length-15447-cov-1.776442_pt1 | contig 15447 bp, 7 predicted proteins | sample MGYA00241304_ERZ501542 | MGnify/ENA primary metagenome ERZ501542 (study PRJEB25962, sample SAMEA2042427) | human gut metagenome | biome: human gut; feature: human-associated habitat; material: faeces...
TCTAATGACTTTATATCTTTGTTACACAAAAATCTTGTTTCGTTAGAAATCTTGTCCATTCTTTTTATTTCTTCTTTTAATTCCTTTGAATATCTTTTAGATATATTCTTATTTTTTTGAAAAACCTTTAGTAAAAAACAATAATGAAAATACAATGCTTTTATACCTGTTGCTTTTTTTCTATTTTTTAAATTTAATTTACTTTTGCTTTTATACTTTTTACTTCTTACTTCTGGGAATGGTTCTCTTGTTGCTGACACTTCATATATTTTCTTTTCAATATTTTCAATTTTATAATCATCTCCAAAAGCTCTTTCTATTCTTATATTTCTTTTATATGGTTCTTTTCTAACACTTAATTTTCCATAACGATTTGTAATTGTATAATCCATTTTTCTTAATATTGATAAGAAATCATTATAAGAAAATGCTTGTGCTATTGCATAATCAATATCTTCTTTTACTATCATATTGTAACTAGATTTTTGAGCTTGTCCCTTATAAAAATTATTATAATTAATTTTACTTTTTGGACATTTCTTTTCTTCAATTACACTCAATCTATTTTCTTCACAAATTCTATCTGATGTTTCTCTAATTAAAGCATAAGTTTCATTACAGTCATGATATTTTTTTCCATCAATATATGAAACAGAATTAAAACAGAAGTGATTGTGAATATGATTAGTATTTAAGTGTGTTGTAATTATAACTTCATATTTATCACTCCAAAGTTCATTAGCAAGTTGTACTCCAATTCTATGTGCTAATTCTGGAGTTACTTCATTTTCTTTAAAAGACTGTATTACATGAAATCCTAAAATCCCATCAGTTTTACTAAATCTTCTTTTCGTTCTCATCATATCTTCATATATTGTTTCTTGATCACAATTCAAAGCAGTTACATATAATTGTTCTTCTGTTTTATACGAAGCCTTTGTATATTCAATTACATTGTGCAAATCACTATAATTTTCTTTACTTGTTTTACTAGGATTAGTAGTATAATCTATAACATGGTCTAATCTCTTTTTTATTTTTTTAATTTTAGTTATTGCCATTTTTTTCTACATCTAAAAATTCCTTTTTTATTTGTTCCGATAATTCATTCCATTTTGAACATACTTTTTTATAAAAAGGAGCATCAACTAAACCTAAACTGTTTGCTTTTCTTGCAATTTGGTTTAAATTAATTCCAACATATTTTAATTGATTAATTATTTCAAACATTTTTTCCGTTGGTTGTTCTTTCGGTTTATAACCAATTATTAAATTTCTTAAATAAGAACTTTCATTTAAGCCACATTTTTTTGCATTCTCTTTTAAGATTTTATTTTCATTTTCATTTAACCAAACTTGCTTTTTTATATCTCTTTTTCTCAATAAAATTTCCTTTCCTTCTTAATATCATTTTTATGGGGATTGGGGTTTCCCCATAATTTGTATTTGTGCGGGAGTACAAATGCAGTGCTTGCTAGGACAAGATTTTTAAATTTTTATATTTTCCTAAAATAAAAATATCTTTCTATTTAATTATTGTAAGCACAATCTTCAACCATGTTTGCTCCTAAAACCTCTTTAATTTCTCCTAAATTTTCTTCAATCTCATTTGTTAAACCTTCAAGATATTCAATATCATTTTCATCTAAAAAGTTTTCAAAATTTTCTGGTATTTCTTCTTTTCTATCAACTTTTTCTCCATTTTTTTCTAAGATTTTAGCTTCAATTCCCACTAAATCTTTTTCATTATCATCTAGCAAATCTGTTTTTAAATAAGTTTGTTCAACTACCTTCATTGCTTGTTCTTCATCTTCTGCATATATTGTTACTAATCTATTAAATATTTGTTTAAATTCAATTTTATATTTGTTCATTCTAATTTTTTCCTCCAAATTTTATCTTACTTTTTCATAAATTCTTTTATTATTTGCTTGCCTATTTATGTTTTGAAAATCTAAAACATATTTTAAATAATCATTACAATCTTTACCTACTGGTGGTCGATTATCTATCACTTCATATTTATTAGACAATTTTTCCATAAGTGCTTTGCTTGCTTTTTCTCCAATTTCATCATTATCAAAATGCAAATATATTTGCTTTATATTAGAATTATTTTCTAAAAATTTTATAATTGCTATTGGAATCTTATCATCAACTTCTTGTTCTTCTGATGGTTTATTTACTCCACCCAGTGAAATCATATTTTCATTTTTCCAATCAATATTTTTCATTTTTAATAGCGTTGCATAAGATAATAAATCTATTGCACTTTCAAATAAATGAACTCTCTTACTTTCATTATTTGAAAGTAATCTAAATGTGTATGCCTTATCACTTCCTTTCGATTCTCCCATAAATCTTGTATCATTTGTTCCTCTAAAGAAAGCATATTTATACTTTTTTTCTTCATCTGTACCAAGAAAAACAACATTATGATTTGGCTCACTTTCATAAATTAATCCACTATTTATACACTCATTAATTATCTCTAAATCAATTCCTCTTTTTACTAAATATCTCTTTGCCCTTTCTGAATTAATTGATTTTAATGGCAAAACAAATTCTGTTTTTTCTTTCTTTTCTTCTCTATAAATTACAGGCTGTTTAACACTTACATTACCTATAATTGTTTGTATAGCATCCAAAAAAGAATAATTCTTAACTTTCATTAAGTAAGAAACTGCATTTTTTCCTCCAACACCTCTTGAAAACCAATTCCATAATCCATTACTAATTCTTATACTATCGTGTGTTTTTGTGCTGTAAGTTCCATTTCCAACTTTAACTAATTCGTTTGGTTCATAGTTTTGTAAATAAGTTAAAACATCCATTTCTTTTGCTTTTTCTACTATTTCTGGTGGTATATATGGCAATAAAACACCTCCTAAAACAAAAAAATAATACATCTGTTATCTGTATTATCTTTCTAAATTTTTCTCTTTATTTTCTTTTTCCAGTTCATCATTTTCTGACTCATCCATAACTTGCTTATCGTTTTCATCTATTCCAAGCTCAATATTTATTTCTTGTAGTCTTTTTGTTTTTTCTTTGATTTCGTTTTCTTTTTCAAATGGTTTATCTAATTCTATTTTAGCATTTACAATTTGTCTTTTTATAAATTCTATATCATTTACAGCATATTTAATGTTTCCTTCTATACCCTCTAATGTATTATTTAATCTAGTTATATTACCAAAGACATCTGTTCCAAGTGCTGTATGATAACTATATTCATTTTTTAAAGTCATATTAAATTGTTTTTGAAGTGTATCAAAAGATAATAACATTTTAAATCCTCTGTACTCTCCAATTAGTTCTTCATCAGCTTTAGATTTGTTTTTACAAGCTTCTAATAATGCTTTTCCTGCCTGTTCTTTATCAGCATATTCCACACCTTTTATAATCATTTTAGAAAAGCCTTCCGAATTATTGATTGTATTATTTTCTACTTGCTTAACATCATTTTCATAAGCTTCTTTTTGAGTTTCAAGCTCTTTTATTTTATTAGGATAATCTTTTGCCACCTTGTCCTGTAAATCGTAAATTTGGCTTAAATAACTTTGTTTAATAATCTTTAATTTAGATAAGTCAGACTCCAATTGTGTCTTTTCTAATATTACTTTATTTCCAGTAGCTAATGCTTTAATCTCTCCATAACTTAATGCTTTATCATCAATATCTTCCATTGATCTGTCTAGAGTCTTTGAGGTCATTATTTGTGAAATAAATTTTTGTTTTCTTTCTAGCATTTGAAATAAATAAGCATCAAAGGTTCTTTCTGTAACATAAGTAAATATATGCACTGATTTGTTTCTATTTCCTTGCCTTACACCTCTACCATTTCTCTGAGTTAAATCTGCTGGTCTATACGGAGTGTCTAAATGATGCAGAGCAATTATTCTATCTTGCACATTTGTTCCTGCTCCCATTTTACTTGTACTACCAATTAAAACTCTAACTTCGCCTTTTCTTACTTTAGCAAATAGTTCCTTCTTTTTACTTTCATTATCAGCTTCATGTATAAAAGCAACTTCTTCTCTTGGTATGCCTTTTAATACTAATTTTCTTCTCAAATCATTATAAACATCTGTAAAAACATAATTTCCATCTTCATCAAATTTTTCTTCAAATCTTTTTGGTGTAGATAAATCGCAAAATACCAACTGTGTTAATTTTTCTTCTTTGTTTTGTTCCCATAGCTTATAAATATTATTAGCACAAGTAGATACTTTACTATTTTCATTATCTTCTATCATATCATTCATCAGTCTTTGGTCTAAAGCCAATTGCCTACCTTCATTTGTTATTTTAAGCATATTATCTTTTTTAGGATCTATATTTCCTTTTCTTATATCTTCTGCTCTTTCTGCAAGTTTAGAAACCATTTCTTTTTGAATTTCACTCGGTTGCACTAAAACATTGTGTGTTATAACTTCAGGTGTCGGAAGATTTAAAGTGTCTGCTGTTTGAATATCTGCTGTTTCTCTAAACATACTCATCAGTTCTGGTAAATTATGAAATTGTGAAAACCTAGTCTTACTTCTATAACTCGTTCCATCTGGTGAAAGTTCCATTGCTGTTACTGTTTCTCCAAATGTAGATGCCCAGTTATCAAAGTTTTCCAAGTGCATTCTTTCCAATTCATCATATTGTAAATATCTCTGCATTGTATATAGTTCAACCATAGAATTACTTACTGGTGTACCTGTTGCAAACACAACTCCCTTTCCACCTGTAATTTCATCTAAATATCGACATTTCATAAACATATCACTACTTTTTTGTGCATCCGTTTGTGTAATTCCACCAACATTTGTCATTTTTGTATATAAAAACAAATTCTTATAATTATGAGCTTCATCTACAAACATCTTGTCAATTCCAAGTTGCTCAAAATTAATTACATTATCTTTTCTATGGTCTGCTTTTAGCTTTTCTAATTTATTTTCTAAACCTCTTCTTGTTTTTTCCATTTGCTTAATAGTAAAGTTCTCTGCATTATTCCTTTTAGCTTCTTCAATTCCATTTATAATTGTTCTAATTTGATTATCAATTAATACTTGTTGTCTTTCATAAGACATTGGTATTCTTTCAAATTGACTATGTCCAATTATAATCGCATCATAATCCCCTGTCGCAATTCTACTGCAAAACTTTTTGCGATTTGCTGTAGCAAAGTCTTTTTTTGTAGCAACTAAAATGTTTGCTGATGGATATAGTTGTAAAAATTCACTTCCAAACTGTTCAATGATGTGGTTTGGAACAACAAAAATAGACTTGTTACATAGTCCAAGTCTTTTACTTTCCATAGCACCTGCTACCATTTCAAAAGTTTTACCAGCTCCTACTTCATGTGCTAAAAGAGTATTTTTACCATACAATATATGAGCTATTGCATTCTCCTGATGTTTTCTCAATGTTATTTCTGGACTCATTCCTGCAAATTTCAAATGACTTCCATCATAAGTTCTTGGTCTAACACTATTAAAAGTATCATTATATAATCTAACTAACTTTTCTCTTCTTTCTTGATCTTTGAAAATCCAATCTGTAAATGCTTGTTTTATTTGTTCTTGTTTTGCCTGTGCAATAGCTGTTTCTTTACCATTAAACTCCCTTATTTTATTTCCATCTATATCCGTTTTTGTATCATAGATTTTAACATCTTTTAAATTTAGTGTTTTTTCTATTATTTCGTACGCATTTATTCTTGAAGTTCCATAAGCATTATATGCTTTTACATTTCCATAATCATAACTTTTACATGATATATACCATGCTCCAGTAAAACTGCTGTAATTAGCTTTTATTTTTCCTTGTTCATAACTTCCAGTATTTAATAATTGATACATAAACTCATTAATTATTTCTTGTGGTATCCAAGTAGAACCTAACTTTACACCTATATCACTTGCTTTAATATCTTCAGGCATAACTTTTTTTAATCCTTCAATATTAATTTTAAATTCTGGTTGTGTTTCTACCAACGCTTCTGCTAATTTTAATTTTTCTCTTATATTGCCAGAAAGATATTCATCTGCTGTAACATACTTATTATCTTCCATTGGAACTTTATAAATTATGCCTTCTAATTCTTTTGTTATTTCATCTTGACTTTTAGCTGTAAGTTTTGACATATACTCTAAATCAACTTTTGCCTTTTCTGATAATGAAACAATAAGTGCTTCATTTGCTGTATCAACATTTGTAATTTCCTTGTATGCGTTTATTGTTCTTTTTGAGAACATATCTGCTTTTCTCTTAAACTTTCCATCATCCATTACTTCTAATGAACACAATAAATAATAACTACTATCTGCTTCAAAGGCTAGTTTATTTCCTCTACTATTTATTCTTCCATATTTTTTTACATATTCATCATATAGCCTATTTAATTTATTTTGAGCTACTTTTATATTTTCATCAGGATAATTTTCAGTTTGTAAATCAATTAAATCATAAGTTGCATCACGAAGATCTATCATACCTTTTATTCTACTCATTGTAGTAATTGGTAAATCTTGTTCCATCATTAAGCTGTTTTCTCTAAAATATACTTTTCCATCTATTAAAGCATAAGAATAATTTTTCACATTAGGATCTGCTGGTATTGCTACTTGTTCATTTTCTTCAATATCTCCAACTGTATATTCCGTTATTTCTCCATTTATTTTGTCTACTGCTTCACTTAATAATGTTTTTAAATCTATTCCATCAAATGCTTTGCATTCTGCTACATTTCCAAATCTACCACTTACCATTTGCATATGACCTAAAATCATATCTGGATTATCAACAAAATATTTATTCATTGTTATTCCATCTTGATTTTCATCTAAATATACCCAATCTGGCATAATATCTGTCATATTTTCTCTTTTTTGAAAGAAAAGAATATCAGATGTTACCTCTGTTCCTGCGTTCTTTGAAAATGTGTTATTGGGTAATCTTATTGCTCCCAAAAGGTCAGCTCTTTGAGCAATATATTTTCTTACATCTGGACTCTTCTTATCCATTGTTCCTTTTGATGTAACAAAAGCAACAATTCCTCCGTGGTCGTACTTTATCTATTGTTTTTGCAAAAAAATAATCATGAATAAGAAAATGATTTTTATTATACTTTCTATCATTTATAGATATATCTCCAAAAGGTACATTTCCAATTGCAACATCAAAAAAACTATCTGGCATATCTACTTTTTCATATCCACTTATAGCTATTGTAGATTTTTGATATAGTTGTTGTGCAATTCTTCCTGATATACTATCTTTCTCAACACCATAAATTTTACAATTTAAAAGCTCTTTAGGTAACAGTCCTAAAAAATTCCCAGTTCCACAGGCTGGTTCTAATACATTTGCTTCTTTTAGCCCCATATTTTGTAGAACTTCATAAATTGAATTAATTACTACTGGTGGAGTATAAAATGCTGTCAATGTTGATTCTCTTGCACTTTTATACTCATCTTCTGTTAATAATTCTTTTAAAATTCTATATTCATTTGTCCAACTACTATCTTTCTCATCAAATGCTTGCTGTAATCCTCCCCAACCAACATAATTCGACAAAATTTCTTGTTCTTCTAGTGTTGCATATCGATTTTCATTTTCACACTTTTTTAGAACTTGAATTGCTGCTACATTTTTTGCAAATTTTTCTCTTGGCGTTCCTACCCCTAAATTCTCATTATTAATTTTAAAATTATTTCTTTCATTTATTGGTATTTCTGGATGCAAAACATAATCTTGGATTTTTGTTCTTTTAGGTTTTACCTGCTTTTTTATTTCTATATCTAATTTTTCAATATTATTTTCTATTTGCTTTGTTTCTTCATGTTTCTCTTGTTCTTGTTCAACAATATCATCTTGATATTTTTCTTCATTGTTTTGTTTTGCAGTTTCTATATGTTGAATTTGTTTATCTTTTACAATTAAATGTTCATTTGCATAGTTTTCTTGTACCTTTCTTTCAAATTCTTCAAAAGGCATTTCTTTATTAAATAATGGAAATTTAACATCATATAATTTTACTATCCCATTATTAATCCCAGCAAATTCATATTCATCTGAACCTATATAAATAGTATCTCCTAAATGATATTTATATTTTGGTACTCTTTGTTCTAATATATAAACTAATTCTTGAACTTCTTTTAAATCTTCATTAGATAATCTACTATCATCTATTATTTCTTTTAATTCTTTTATATAATCTTTTACATTATTTGTATCATTTATATCAGCTTTTATAATATTTATATTATCTTCTTCTGAACGATACATTTCTGTATTATCAACATAGTTATAAAAATCAAAGTCCTTAACAAATTTATATAATCTTTCTGCTAATTGTTGTTCGGCATCTTCTTTTTGTTTTTTACTTTCTTCTAATAGTTTTTTCTTACTTCCCTGTAATTCCCTATCAATTTCTTTTTGTTTTAGCCAATTTAAATATTCTTCCTTTTCCTTTGAATTTAAATATTTATCTAATTTTATTAATTCTTTAATTCTTTTTTCTGCTACATTCCAAGTTATTATAGTAGTTTCTTCATTTTCTCTTTTTCCTCTGGTTAAAGTAATTCCTTTTCCATCATATTGATAACCTATTCTTGTTCCAATATGAATTGTACTGCCACCACCCCAACCATATTCATTTTTAAGAAATTTTATATTTTCTTCACTTGATAGACTATTGATAAATTGATTATATATTCTCATTTTACTTTCTTGTATATTGCTACCCCTTGTTAGCTCGTAATCAATTATTTCTTGAGTAAAAGAAAAAGTAGGAGCATTCATTGCTTCTACTTGTAATAACTGCATTTGTTCATCATAAGATTTTACTGGTTTGTGCATATCATGAAATTCATTGACCATTATAAGTCCTTCAATATATTCTGCAATATAATTCCATTTATAATAGACTTCTGCTGTTCTATTCAAATAACCATCTTTCCAAAGATGTAAAACATTTTCGTAAGCTTTATAACCTAATCTCGTATCATTTACTACAATTTCAGTATAAGCATCTCCAAATGCCTTTTTTATAAATTCAACTCTATCATTTTCAGTTAAATTATTTTGATAAAATTCTCTAATATCTTTTTTTGTAACTTTTAAATTATCTATATTATTTAAAATATCACTTACATATTCATCTTGTAGAAAATCTAATTTACTTCGCATTTCTTCTTCAGTTAATGTTCTTCTAAATTGACTTTCTTCTATTGATAAATCAGTTCTGTTGCTACTATCTCCTCTGCTGTCATCTTGATATTGTTCATCAAGCCAACCCATTTCATTTGATCTTGGGCTTTCAATTCTTCTGTTATATTCTCCTTCTTCGCCATCTCTTCCACTAGCATTTCTACTCTCTTGCTCGCTTGGTCTTGTATTTCCTGTAAATGACTGTTTAATTCGTTGTTCATTACCAATATTGTTAGTTCGTGATTCTTGTGGTTCAATAGGTAATTGTACCTCATCATCGAATATTTTCCTGCTGGAATTTTCTCCTTTTTCATTGTTAGATTTGGTATCAAGTAATCTCCCTGTTTCGTGTACTCTATTTTCTCTAACATTTTCAACCCCTCCTTCATTTTTATTATTATCATTAGAATATATCTCATTTTCATTTTTTGCAAATGTACGATTTTTTAAATTTTCCTTTTTTTGTAGAGTTGAAACTGTTTTTGCTATTTCTCTTAAACCTGATTCTGCAATATCACTAACACTTGCACCTAATATTGTAAAAAGTTCTGGACTATTAAAATATTTTAAAAATTCAAATTCATTTTCAGAAATGTTTTCTCTAGCATTTATTCCACATCTTATCATTAGCATATAACTAACACTTGCCCAAGTTATTCCTATTAATATATCTTTAATTTCATCATCTGATATATCATTTAACATTGTATTAGATTTATTTTTTATAATATCCGTTAGATAATCTTCAATATCATCTACAACCATGTTATAACTTGCACTAATTATAGCTTTCGATAAATCTTCCTTTAAATCCATATCTCCAAAATTTGCTTCTAAATCTTCAATAATATCTTTTTCATACTCTTGTTTTATATTCCATAATTTATATTCAGTATTATTATAATTATGAGTATCAGATAAGTCAAATACTAATTTAAATGGATATTCACTATTAGGATTTTTGTCATACACATAAATAGCTTCTGCCCTATTATTTACCCATCTTTTTAATTTTCTATTCCATTCATCCATTGTTGCACAAGCTCTTGCATCTGGTCTTTGTGCAAATATTAGAACTTGATCATCAAAATCATATTTAAAATTCCAAGCACTACTATCTAAAAAAGTTCTCCAGTTACTCGGTGAACTTGAAATTTCTTTTAAAGTAGTTTTATAGAGTTGCCTAGTTTCCTTTATTTTTCCCAACTCTCAACCTCCTATAACTATTGTCTTTTCATTAATTTTGTATAATCTTCATCAATTTGTACTCTATCTAATGCTGAAAGCAATAATACAATCATCTCTGCTGCTTCCTTTTGGAATAATGCAATATCTATAATTGATATTTCTCCTTCTTCGTCTTTTTGTGGTAAAGAATATCTTAATAATAATTCTTTTAATTTTGTTGCACTTTCTTTCCACTCTTGAGTTATAATATTTTCTTCTTGGAATGTTAATATTCCCATTAATTTATTAAAATTACCTTTGTTTACGATAAATTTTACTGTTGGTTTTTTATAATATTCAATCATTGTTTATCTACTCTTTATCTTCCTTTCCTGCTAAAAACTCAATAATTTTTCTTTTAGCAACTGCTTCTTTTAAATCCATAATAAAACTTTTTTCTACTGGGCTAAATTGTTTTAAATTTTCCCATTTTAAATTTTTTATTTTTTGCTCTGTATCTATATTATTCTCAAATATTTTTTCTAATGTCTTTACACTTTGTTGTAAAGTATATTGTGGCATATTTACCTCCTAAAATATTTAAGGTGGCTTTTTTTAGCCACCCATATATTATTTTTTATTTACTAATTTTTTTCTTTTATATTCGTATACTCCTAAACCTACTAAGGTTAATAATGATAATCCTAATACTCCAGCATAGATAGTTGTTTTACTATCATCTCCTGTTTTTGGTGTATCAATAGGTGCATTTTCAAATTCAAAAGTATATAAAGAATTTTCTCCTTCAACTTTTACATCATCAATAAATACACCCTTATCATTAATTTCAATTTTAATAACTTTATCAGAAATCACATATCCATTTGGAGCTTTAATTTCTTTTACAAAGAAAGTTCCATATCTTAAATCTTCAAATATTATTGTTCCTTCTTCTTTATTTGATTCATACTCTTTAATTAAATCTTTACATTCTTCATCTTCATATAATCCAAATGTGAATTTTTCTTTGATACTTTCTTTAGTATTTGCATCAATTTTTACTAATTTTATATTTTGTAAAATTGGCATATCTTTCATTTCTATTTTTTGAGTTTCTACAAATTCTATTTCTTCTGTTGTTTCATAACCATAAGGTGCAGTTTTTTCCCTTAAAATATAAGTTCTATTTTCTTCTAGTCCTGTTACTTTATGAGCTTCTTTTGTTGAAGTCCATTTATCTATTATTTTTTCTGTTTCTTTATCTTGAACTTCCAGTTCTGCTCCCTCAACTTCTTCGCCTGTTACTAAATCTGTCTTTGAAATTTCAACAATTTTATCAACCATTGTTATTTTTTGAGTTTCTTTATCTTCGCTTACTGTAAATTCTATTTTATTTGATATAACATATCCATCTGGTGCATAGTCTTCATATAGAATATATTTTTTACCTTCTTCAAGTCCATTTACAATATGGGATTCTTTTGTCGATGTCCAACTATCAACTATTTCGCTATTTTCATTTTCAATTCGTAATTTAGCTCCTTCAATTTCGTCCCCTGCAATATTTTGCTTTGAAACACTAACAATTTTATCAATCATTGTTACTTTTTGAATTTCAGTTTTGCTTTCTACTTTAAATTGAATGCTTGTTGCTTTAACAAATCCATTTGGTGCAATTTTTTCTTCTAAAGTATAAGTTTTTCCAACTTCTAATCCTTCTATCTTATGAGTAGTTTCTTTAGATTTCCATGAATCTACTATTTTCTTATTTTCATCAAACACTTTAAGTTCTGCCCCAACAAGTTCTTTATCTCCTGTAACATCTATTTTTGAAAATTCAAAAATTGTAGGTTTATTTTCTATTTTTATATCTTTAGTGTAAACTTTAGTTGTATTATCTTTCTTTTCAAATTTGACTTCAATTGGTGTTGTATTTAAAACTAAACCTTGTAATGTTTCAATTTCTTCTAATTCATATACTCCCATAGGTAAATTTTCAATAGTGTATTTCCCATCTTTGCTTAAATTAAATTCTTTAACACTCTTTCCTTTTTCATAAATCACACTGCCATCTGCATAGTCAATTATATTTTCTTTAGCTTTTAATCTAAACTTGATTTTACTTAAATCAGATGTATCTACTAATGATAAATCCACATTATCATTCAAAACAACTGATTTATCTATATTTAATTTTCCTGTTGGTTGCTCATTAGCAATTGTAACAGTAATATATGCATCATAATCTTCATCAAATTCAAGTGTTTTATTACTTCTATTTATTTTAAAAACAACAGGTTCTTCTAATTCAAGAAAACCATTAGGTGTAAGTATTTCATCAGCTTTATATGTTCCAGCTTCAAGTTTAGTTTCAGTATATGCTATAGCATTTTTATCTGTTTTCCATTTATCATGTGAGAATATTCCAGTTTTACACTTAACTTTTTCCCATTGTTTTGTATTTTCATTTAATTTTGATAAACTAAATGTAGTATTGGAAAATGTTACATTCTTACCTGTTTTCTTATCAACTTTAACAAGTTTCAAATAACTTGTAAATGGTAAATCATTTTCAACAAATTCTTTTATAATTCCATCACTATTTTTATCAATATTGATATAAAAAGGTTCTACAGTTTCTATTTCATCAGATGGTGTTTTAGTTTCTCTTCCTTCATATATTCCATAAGCTAGTAATTTCGATGTTGCATGACCATTTCCATCTGTTTTCAAAATATCATATTCATCTTCTGCATATTCATTCAAATGCTTTGCTGCTTCTTCAAAGCTTCCATAATAATCAACATATTTTGAAAGTATTACTGTAAATTCAGCATTAGCAATTTTATTAGCTGTTGTATTATCATTTGATGATATTTTAATTATCTCAAATCTTGCTCTTTGCACATCCTCTGTTACATTAATTTCTTTTTTTATAACATTTTGATCTTTATATTCAAATTCAAAATTATATATATTAGTATCTAATTTATAACCAATTGGTGCATTTGTTTCTTTCCAGTTATATTTTCCAAGTGGTAATCCTGTTATATAATCATTCTCTACTTTTAAGTTTAAGTTTGAATTTTTAGCTGTAATACTTATAGTTGCTTTTCCATATTCATTAAATTTTGCTATTGCAATTTCATCATTTTTTGAAAAATATTTTAATGATTTACTTTTATTATAAATATCTTCACTTGCAGTTAATACATAAGTCGCACCATTCATTGTTGCATCTCCATGATGACTTGTTTTATCTATTCTGTTATCTCTTCCAGTAACAATATCTGATTTAGTTATTTTAACCGAACCAGTAGGTTCTGTATTTTTTATAGCTTGTGTTGATACTTCATTTGCCTTTACTTCAACATTGTAAGCTTTCTTATCTAGTAAATAACCTGCTGGTGCATTTTTTTCTTTAACTGTATATGTTCCTTTTTTTAGTTTTTCAATAACTATTTTTCCGTTTTTCACTTCAACATCATTGTTGTATCCATTAGAACTAGAAACATTATAAATTGCTCCATCTACTAATTTACCAGTTGTATCTAATTTTTGTAGCTCTAATTTTCCATATAAATCAATTTTAAGACTAATTCTTAAAGTAATTGGATCATTATAAGCCATTGAATATAATTGGTCTTGAATGCCAGAAGAAAATTCAAAATAAACCATTGAATCTCTATCAGATGTTTCATTTTTAACCATTCCCCATGACTTAAATTCATCATCTGCAATAGTGTAATTTTCTATTGAAATATTTTCATCCGGTGTGATAGTCATTTGATTGCTTCCACTTGTATGAACAACTCTTATTCCGTTTGTTGTTCTATCAATAGCTGGATAGTTTTCTAACACCCCATTTATATCTGTAATTGTTTTACTTTCTCCTGCTTGTACTGTTATTGTTGTTGCATCAAAACTTGGTCTTTTTGCAAAATTATCTAGTTGGCTATTTATATTAGCTTTAAAATTCTCATAAGCTTGTTGATTTTCTGTATTTATAAATGTGGCATTTGATTGACCTAATGTTTCCCAAATGTATTGTTGAGTAAACACATAAGCCTGTTTTACATATATCATATCTCCTGCAAGAATACCTCCATCAATAACATAATCTCCTTGGTCTTTATACCAACCTAAATAAGCTATTTTGCAGGCTTTTCTCATTGCAGAATTTGTTGGCGTATAATATTGTCCATTATAAACAACACCTGTCTTAAAATCAATACCATGCTCTGCACAAAATACTGTATGTTTTTCTCCGGTTCTATTATTTATTAATTTTCTTATTAATATTCCTACTTTAGATCCCTGATTGTCCGTTGTATACATACCTGAATCGTATTGTCCCCCAACATATTTTCCACTACCTGAAGCAGCAAAAATAGGAGTTGTAGAGCTAATCATTGTAATCATTAATAAAATACTTGCTATAAATCTTTTTAATTTCGATTTTTGCATCTTGTTTAAACCCTCCTTTTAACAAAAAAAAGAACAAGTAATATAACTTGTTCCTACTAAATATTATTTAATTATCTATAATAAAAATTTACAGTCCATTTGCCACAATAAGGACAACTCCATGTTTCATAACCGCATGGGCATTTTTTATCATATTCTTCTATTGTAATTTCTTCAGCACGAAGTTTACTTCCATAATTACTAATAAGATTATCATAATATGCTACTGCACTATTATATGTGTCAAACCATCTATTAGAATTTCCTATATTCATTCCATGATTATTATTTGTAGTACATCTTACTACTTTGGTTTCTTCTTTTTTAGTTTCTTGTGGTTTTTGTTCTTCAGCTTTAGTTTCCTGTTTTTCTTCAACTTTTGTTGTTGTCTGTTTCTCTTGCTTTTGAACTTCTTTTTGTGTTTCTGTTTTATTATTTGCTTTAGTTGTTGTATTTTTTATTGTATTTTTAGTTTCAACTTCTGTTTGTTTTGGTTGCTCTGTCTGTTTAATTTTTTCATTACTCTGTTCTACAATTTCATTTTGTTCTACTGTATTAATTACATTATCCTTTTCTATATTTTCTTCAACTATTTCTATTAAA
>ENA-OPFG01001045-OPFG01001045.1-human-gut-metagenome-genome-assembly--contig:-NODE-1045-length-15167-cov-1.791027_pt1 | contig 15167 bp, 7 predicted proteins | sample MGYA00241304_ERZ501542 | MGnify/ENA primary metagenome ERZ501542 (study PRJEB25962, sample SAMEA2042427) | human gut metagenome | biome: human gut; feature: human-associated habitat; material: faeces...
CAGCATCAGGATCAGCGCCGAGCCGATCCAGGCAGCGCCCGCAATGCCGAGGGTGGAAATTAGCGGGTGTCCCGTGAGGCCCAGAAGCGGAGCGCCCAGCAGGAAGATCGCTACGCCGAGGCTCGCGCCGGAGCTGATGCCCAGCACGTATGGTCCGGCCAGCGGATTGCGGAAGAGGGTCTGCATTTGCAGGCCGCTCACGGCGAGGGCGGCGCCGGCCAGCAGAGCGACTACGGCTTTCAGCAGGCGGATGTTCAGGATAATCTTCGTTGTGACGGGGTCGTTTCCGCTGCCCGTCAGTGCGGCGAGGACTTCGCGGATCGGGATGGGTACGGCTCCGACCGAGAGATCGACGACGAAAAGTACCGCCGCCAGAACTCCGAACAGGAGAAAGAGGATGCGCTGCCGCCGTTGCATCGGTTTAGTTCAGTTTTCGGTAATAGGTCGGTTCGGCATCCGTCAATTCCGGGTGGAAGATGCGGATCAGATCTTGCAGAATCAGGTCCGGGTGTATGACGCCCGATTCCCAATAGTCGTTGCCGCCCGAGGGATTGGTGCGCCGGTTGTTGTTATAGACCCTCCCTTCCCGCACGGGGCGCGTATCCATGAATTTGGGGACGATCTCCGCTAGTTCCTTGAGCGATGCGGCGGAGCCGACGTTGATCCAGCAGTCGGACATTTCGGCCAGCCGGTATGCCTCCTCCGTGTCGATGGGGCGCGACTGATTGCCCGTGTCCTGGGTATAGACGTATTGTCCTCCTGCGTCGGCGATCAGCCGGGCGACATAGCTCGAAGGCGGAGCCATCAGCCAGGAGTCGCCGTAGGGAGTGTTCAGCATGACGACGGGTTTTCGTTCGGCTTTCGCCGCGAGGGTTTTCAGGCTGTCGTAACGGAGGGGTATTTCGCGGAACACCTCTTCGCCCCGTTCGCGCATTCCGGCGATTTCCGCTACGGCCACGAGCCATTCGGCCTTGCCCAGCGGCGACTGTTCGAGGTACTCGCCCATATAGGCGTAGGGAATACCCAGTTCGCGGAGCTTGGGTTCCATGGCGCTGGCGCCGCTGACGCCGAACAGCAGCACGATGTCCGGGGAGAGCGAAAGCAGCCGCTCGTAGTTCATGTTGCCGTCGTAGCCCACGTCGCCGATCTGTTCCTTGTGCGAGGCGACGTAGGGGTTGCTGATGTAGTCGATGCCCGATACGCCGACTACCCGCTGCGGTTCGCCCAGGGCGTCGAGCATGGCGATGTAGGTCGAGGACATGCAGACGATGCGCCGGGCGTCGCCGTCGAGTACCTGTCCCGGAAAATCCGCCGGAGCCTGTTCGCCGTTGCGGGCGATGAAGAGCTGCGTTTCCTCGCCTTCGGCTCCCTGCCACGGGGCGTATGTCTTCAGTATCGTGCTTTTCATCCCTTCCGCTCCGAAAATTTCGAAGCCCGAGGAGTAGGCGGGGGCGTAGAGGCTGATGTCGAAATCCCCGAGCGAGGCGGCGGATCGGTGGTGACAGGCGGTTGCGGCCGCGAGGATCGCCGACAACAGGATATAAAGTAGTTTTTTCATTGTCAGAGTTTCGTTTTCAGCCCGGTCGGAGTTTCGAGGGGCGGTGCAAAGTTACTGTTTTTTATTCCGTTTTCCCCATTTAGGGCGGATGTCGAGGAAAATCTCGTAGTTCAGCCGGGGCATCGGGCGCGAAAGCACCGACTGATACTCTTCGTTGAAGAGGTTGTTGATGACTCCTTTAAGCGAGAGGTCGGCCCAGCGGAACGAGAAGGCTTTTTCGAGCGAAATGTCGCTCATGAAGTAAGGCTTCACACGTCCGATCTTGGTCTTCATATCGTTGTCCGAGGTGGTGAAACGCTCGCTGTAATAGCACCATTTGTAGGTGAACCGCCACGAACGGTAGGTCAGGTGCCCCGTTACCGAAGCCGAAAATTCGGGGATGTAAACGAGCTGTTTGCCGATCGCCTTGTCGTACCAGTCCACCGGGTCGCCGTGGTTGATCGAGGGGGTCCACGAGAAGTTGCCGTCGGCGCTCAACTGCCAGTCTTTGGCCAACTGTACGTCCAGCCCCGCTTTCACCTCCACGCCGTAGGCATGCACCTCCTTGACGTTTTTGGGTGTCCAGAATCCTTTGGCCGTAGGCAGCCAGACGATCCAGTTGTCGATGTAGGAGTCGAACCAGGTGGCTTCGCCCCGCAGGGTGTAAACTCCGTCGCGGCCCGTAGCGAACGACAGACCGGCGTCGTAGGTGAAGCCGTGCTCCTTTTTCAGGTCGGGGTTGCCGCCCGGCAGGAAGTAGAGGTCGTTCAGCGACGGGAAACGGTAGTTGCGCGAAATGGAGGCTTTAGCGACGAGGTTGCCGCGTTTCGAGATCAGATAGTCGGTGAAGAAGGCTGGAATGATCGGTGTCCACTCCGAGCCGAACATCTCTTCGCGCAGGCCTATCGAAAGGCCCAGGCGCTCGGTGGGGCGGTAGCGGATCGACACGTATCCCGACAGTTCGATGCGTCCTTTGTCATAACCGACGGGCACTTTGGTTTTGTTGCCGTTGGGATCGGTCGGCTGCTGGTTGTCCATCGGGATGATGTTTTTGTCGATGCTTCGTACTAGGTGCTGGTGTGCCGAAACGGTTGCCGTGAAAAGCCACTTCTCCCCGAGGTAGTATTCCCCGTCCACCTGGCCGAAGAAGGTGTTGATCGTGCTGCGCGAGCGGATCATCTTCTCCATTTTCCCGTTGCCGAGCTCCCGTTCGTAGTCGTAGGCCATCCAGGTATGGATATAACCGGCTTTGACGCCCACTTTCCACTTTTCGCGCAGGTGATCCCACGAAAGGATGCTGCGCAGGGTTTGTTCGCGCTGTTGGTTCAGGTAGTCGTCGTTCTCCTTGTGATCGACCGACAGCATCGGAAGTCCCCGCTTCGAATTGACGTACCAGGCCTGCAATCCGAAACGGTCGCCGTGCCCGGTATTGTAATAGACCTCCTGCAACGCGTGGAAATCGTGGTATGCACCGCTTTTGTTGCGTTCGATCGGATAGTAGGAGCCGATGATGTTGTGGTCGTCGTCCAGGATAAGCACGTTTTTATCGTAGTTTCTGTACTTGAAGTCGTTCGGCGAGGAGGAATAGACGACGCGTGTCGAAGTTTGCCAGCGGTCGTTGCCGTAGGTGAGGCGCAGAAACTCGTCGAAAGTCGAGAACGAGCCGACACCCTGCGTGTATTGCAGGTTGAAGCCGTCCGCGTCGGCAGGGCGCGTGGAGAGCTTGACTGCTCCGCCCAGGCCGCCGCCCGCCTCATTGACCGAAGAGGTGCCGTGCAGCAACGAGGCGTCGTCGATGAAGTAAGAGGGGATCATCGAGAAGTCCGTCATGCCCAGCATCGGGGAGTTGATTCGCATACCGTTCCACGTCACCTGCGTATGCGAGGGCGACGTACCGCGGAACGCCACGGTCGAAAGGGTGGCGCGGCCGTACTGTTTGACGAAAATCGACGTGTTGAAAGTCAGGATGTCAGCCATCGAGAGAGCGATGTTTTCATGCAGCACTGTGGTGTCGAGCTGGGTTTTCTGGATGCCGATCTCCTTCATCGGTCGCCGTGCCGTGACATTGACTTCGCGGATGGGCACGGCATACGAAGGATTGCTGTTCCACCACTCGCTTTTTTTGATTTTCTCCTCCTGTGCGAGCCCGGTGAGCGTTGTGAGGCACAGTACGATTGTCAATAGGTGTTTCATCATTTGGATTCGGCTCCGGTTTCGCCGTCGAGCATTTGTTGATACGTAGGGTTATAGCCGCAGTCCGTCACGCTCCACGTCTGTTCGGAGAGTCGGGGAAGGGCCTGTGTGAAGGTCGAGAAATCCGTTACCGACGAGAGGTTGCCGATGCGGATCGCCCCGGCAGCGGTCAGGGCGGAGAAATCGAGCGTTGCGACCGACTTGTTTTTGTAGGCCGTGTGTCCGACGCTGATTTCTCCCGCGACGCTCTGCAGGGAGGGGAAGCGGAACGCGACGGCCCGGTCGGTCGATGTGTTCCAGGTGGATACCAGCATGCTGCCGTTTACCCGTTGCAGGCTCGGCAGGATGAATTCACCCGCGCAACCCGAAGGCATCGTGTAGAGGGCGTAGTCGTCTGCCGGATCATCCGAAACGGGCTCTCCGTTGCCGACGGTTTCCAGCAGCGGAAATTCGAGGACGGTGAACGACGAGGCACCCACGTAGAACGATAGCTGCCGGCCGACGTTTATCAGCCGGGGAAACGAAGCCGAATTCGCTTCGCCTGCCTTGCCGCAGTTGCGGCAGAGAAGCGTTCCCCGCACTTCGACGAGATTCGGCAGCGAGAGCGTGAACGGGGCTTGCGATCCGCAATTTTCGATCGTGAGGTCATCGCAGCTTTCAGTCGGCAAAGAGAGTTCGGAAATATGCGTGAATCCGGCGATCCGCAGGGTGTCGAGGTTTTTGAACCCGGTGATTTCGAAAGGCATTGCTTCCGGTTGCGGCGTCAGCGACGAGGCGTCGATCCGCAGCGAGCCGCCGAAATCGCCGCCCCGGAGTTCCGTCAGTCGCGTCGCGGCGACCAGACGCAGGTCGAGCGTACTGTTCGGAGAAAAAGTGCATCCCGAGAGATCCAGCACGCCTTCGAGCGACGACAGGTCTTCGATCAACAGGTCGCCTGAAATGGCTTTGAGCGCCGGAAGGAACTCCCCGAAATCCTTGATCGCGGGAAGCGTTGCCAGGCTAACGTCGCCGTCGAAACGCTCCGCTTTCGGAAAGGATAATGTTTCGATGGCCGGACACCCCGTAATTTCGAGCGATCCGGCGTCGGTAAGTGCCGGCAGCAGGACCGATCGTAAAATAGGGCAGTCGGTGACGGTAATGTCCCCTGTCGTCCCGATCAGCGGAAATTCGAACGTATTGGCCAGAGCGAGATGTTCGTAACGAAGCGCTCCGGCCTGGGTCAGAACACCGAACGTGGTGCCCAGTCCCGATAACCGGTCGAAGCGGGAGAGGGTGAGCGTCCCGTCGATGCGTTGCAGTTTCGGAAAATACATCTGTTCGCACGGGGCTTTGGCTTCGTCTGCGGTCGTTCCGACCAGCGTCATATTCCCGGCAACGGAGGTCAGCTCGTCGGCCGTCAGTTGGAGCAAGGCGTCCGACTGGAGGACGAAGTGTCCCGCGACGTTTTGCAGGGATTTGAAATCTGCCGTTTGCAGAGCCGTGCCGCAGATGCACAGGGCGCCTTTGACCTCCTTCAGGGCCGGGAGCGAAAGCTGCCTGAGCGTTTCGTTGGGATGGGCCGTGCTGCCGATCCGCAGCGATTCGCAGGCGGTCAGGTTTTCCAGTCCGGCCAATGTTTCACCCGTATAGGCGGCGGTGATCGTCAGGTCGCAGCGGACCGAAACGAGGTTTTTCAACCCGTCCAGATTCGTGACGGGGTTTTCTTCGTCCTCGCCTCCGATGGTGAGGTTGCCTTCGACGGTGTTGATTCCGCTCCGGGCGAAAGCGTCCACTTCGGCCTGCGTCCGAAGTGTCAGGCTGCCATCGGTCGCAATGTCGGTGCGCTCTACCGTATAGAGGTAGGTGCGGTCGTTTTGATTGTCGTAGGAGCTGACCAGAAACTGCCACTCCTGGTTCCAGTCGGCGACAGTCGCCGGGTCGGGGTAGATCGAGGCATGCTCGCATAATTCGTAGGATACCTGTGCGCCTTCCAACGATACGTTGTAGGGGATGCTCACCGTGATCCGGCCGTCACGAATGACGGCCGGGTAGGTGTCGGCGCCGGTAGTCAGCGAAAACGATACTATGTAGTTGTCGCTGCCCCAGGGCAGTTCGGGCTTCTCTTCGCTGCATGCCGTGCACAGTAGTGCGAGGCAGCAGATTATACCTGTTATTTTCATATTCCCGCCTATTTGCCCTGGTTGATGTTTTCGTCCGTAAATCCGAATACCTCCGTGGAGTTCTCGCCCAGCCAGCCGGCTTTGGCATTGACGCCGGTCTGTACCCGGATGAAGTCGATGTATTTGAGGTTGGCGGGCTGTCCGTTCTTATCGACCGCGTTCGAGATTTTGAAATAGACCTTCATGGCGCCTGCTGCGGCATTGTCGTCCTCCGAAAGACGGTCGTTGCCGAAATTGTCGGCGTAGCCCCAGTCGTATTCGCCATTGACCCAGTAGGAGCCGTTGCCCGACTGGTCGTAGGTGCGGCTCTTCAGGCAGGGACCGTAGAGCGTATAGCTGTCCGTGCCGATCCACGCCGGGTAGTAGCTGGGCTGGTCGTGGTACTGTTTCAGGTAGTCGATTTTGCCCTTGACGCCCTGGTTGTCTTTCCATTGTACGTCGGCTCCCGAGTAGGTCGGCCGGTAATAGGTGACCGCGTAATCCTGAACGGTCTCCTCTTTGCCGTATTCCGATCCTTTGAGTTCATACCATTCGTCGTCGGGCAGGGTGTTGCCGTTGGTGTCCTGCATCACATAGACGATACCCGGTTCGGACGAACCCTTGAAGGCGTTGCCCGTGATCGAGAAGTTGTAGCCTCCCTTGTATCCGGACGAGGAGTTGTCGATGCTGTGGTCGAAGCCCACGACGATGTAGCCGCCCCAACCGCCGAGCGATACCCAGGTATTTTTCCGCATCCGTTCTTCGGCGTAGGCGACTGCCGCTTCGGGACTGGTTTCCGTACCGGTGAATCCGCCCGAAACCAGTTCGTTGATGAACTGTCCCGGGGCCGGCGTATATTCGTACACCCGGTCCCACGTCGCGCTGCTGGCTCCCGAAGCCGGGCGGCGGTGCGACTCTTCTTCGCTGTGGCATTCGACGGTGAACTCCAGCGTAGCCCGGGTTTCATTGGTGCGCGTGATGCACTTCGAGAGGGTCATTTCGGGTTCGTCGGTGGTATCCGTTACGGTGAAAACGATCTTTTTGATTCCCGTTTCGGTCGGGGTATAGGTGTACGAAAGCTCGGTCCCGACCTCTTGTCCGTCGATCGTCCAACTGAACTTGGGGTTGGTGCCGTTCCAGATGAATGGCCGCAGAGTGATCGTGCGGTCGAGCGATACGGTGCGGGTCAGACCGTCGTATTTGCGTCCGATAGGTACCGCCGTAACCGATACCGCCAGTGCATCGACCACCTCCACCTCGATTGTCATTTCGTCCGAGCCGTCCTCGTTTTCCGTGCGCAGGGAGACTTCGTATGTTCCGGCGATCTCCTCGCAGAATTCATAGACGGCCTCATCGCCGACCGGTTCGGCTTCGGCGGCACCCGGACGGCGCAGCGTCCAGAGAAAAGTGCTGTTCTCGGCCGACTGTACGGTGGGCGCGAATTCGTATTTGCGTCCTTTCACGACCTCCAGCCCGTCGGTCTGCATGGGGAAAGAGATCAGGGGCGGCAGCAGCTCCTGTACCTCGACGAGAACCGTTTCGACGGTCGTGCCGTTCGGGGTGGTTACCTCCAGGTCGATGTAGTAGCCGTTGACGCCTTCCGAAATTTCATTGCCGGAATCGAACCGGTAGGTGAGCTGCGGTTCGGTCGAGATGATTTTGCCCGTTTCTTCCAGTTTCCATGAGTAAACGGCCCGATCGACGAACTGGTAGGAGGGCGTAATGGTGAACTCCCGGCCGACCTTGACGGGATAGACGGCCGGGTCGGTGTCGAACGTGATGATCGGCACCTGTTCGACATCGGTGGTGATGAGCTCGTCCTTGTTGCAGGCGACCGCCGTCAGAGCGAGCAATATGAAATAGATCCGTATTTTGTTCATGGATGATGATTCTTATTATATGATTAGCGCCAGCAGAAGGCGCCGGGGATGATCCCGACATAGAATTCGTCGAGCAGTTCGCCGTCGGGCGAATAGCGCAGTACGACACCGTTCTGCACGTAATCGATCGCGTCGGCGATATAGACTTCCGAATTGACGGGGTTGATCGTCAGTCCGTAGTAGAGCGTATTGTTGTAGGGAAGGAATGGTTTTACCGGAAACTTGTCGGCCGTTACCGGCAGGCGCCAGACCGCCTTGTTGATGAAGTAGATCGTGTCGCGTGTGCCGTTGAGCTGCACTTCGGAGGGCCAGTCGCCGAATTTGAACTTGAACTGTTTCTCGATCTTGCGGGTTGCGGCGTCGATGCAGTAGAGCGATGGCGCCTCGTGTCCGTAGGGCGAACCTTCGTAGCCGCCGTCGGTCACCGTCCAGATCTTGTTGTACTTGTCCATGACCAGCGAGGTGGGCTGGATGCCCACGGTGATCTGGTCGCAGACCTTGTCGGTTTCGGTGTCGATCACCAGGATTCGGTTCTGGTACGACCAGCAGTTGGTGAAGACGTATTTGTCGTATTGCACCATCTGTTCAGTCGAACCGGTTTCGAAATCCATATCCGTTTCGACATAGCCGGTGATCTGGTAGGTCTTGGGATTGACGATGTAGATGCGCGGATCCCAGATTTGGGTGACGTAGGCTTTTTCGTCGCTCAGGAAATGGATGTAGCGGGGCGAAGTGAAGCCTGTGATGCGTCCCACCTCCTTGAAGGTGTTGATGTCGATCGCATAGATCACGCCCGAGTTGTTCACTACGATCCAGCCGATACCGTTGCGGATGACCATCGACTGCGCGACGTCGCCCAGCTTGATGGCGTTGGCTCTGGCTAAAACTTCATTCTCGACATGTTTTTTCTCCGGATCGTAATAGGAGAGCGAGGCATTGCCGTACATGAAATTCCCTTCGTTGGTGATGAAGAGCCCCTTGCCGGTCACCTCGTCGCCCGAACCTGCGTTGTCGATTTCGAAATCCTCTTTCTCTATCGGACCGTAATCCATGCACGACACGGCCAGCGCCGCGCATGCACAGATTACGATTCCTCTTTTCAACCCATTGAACATAATTCTATTTGTTTATCCATTCGTCCGAGAAACGGTAGGCGAAATCCACGCCTGCCGGACTCGCTTTCTTCTGATAGAAGCTCGAAAACTCCAGGGCATCGCTGCGCGATACGTCGTAAACGTGGATACGGCTGTTCGTATAGCTCGATTTTCCGACCCACAGTTGTTCGGTCGTCGGGTGTACGCCCATGTAGCCGTAGATGATGGATCCTCCCGAACTTTCCGCATCGAGGGCTGCCGTGATGTAGTCCCAGTTGACCCTGCCTGTTTCGTAGTTGTAACGCATCGCTTCATAGGCGCTGAAGTCCTGTTTGCCGATGAAATAGAGGTGCGGCTGCGTGAAACTCGCACACATCTGCACTGTCGGCGAAGCCGTGCCCGTGCGCAGTTCGATCTGTTCGGGCAGGTTCGTTTCCGAAACGACCTCGCCGTTCGCGTCCAACGCTACGATCATGGCCGGCTTGGTGAATTCCGTTGCGCCCGTCATTCCCGAATCCCCGGTAAATTCGCCCGTAAAGATAGCATAAATTTTTCCATCGTAACCCTTAGCGAGGTCTTTCACCTGGCGATTTTCGTAGGTGATCGTCTTGACTACCGCATCGGTTGCGGGATCCAGGACGATCACCGAATTGCCGCGTCCGGCGAAGACCTTGCCGCGCGAGAAGATCATGCGGGCCTTGGTCGCCCCCGTTTTCGTGAAGACGCCGAATGTACCCGGGATGTCGCTCGTACGGATGATATTGGTCTGAAGGTCCACGATACGGATGCCCGAATGGGATTCGTTGTCGGCCGTGGAATATTGGATGTAGGCTTTTTCGGGACTTACGACCACGATGTGCTGCGGCCAGCAGAGGGTCGATTTTGAACTTTGGGTGGCACCCGTAGAGGTATCGACGTTTGCGTAGAACGGCATGTCGCGTGCCACGAGGCGTTTCATCGTGTGGGCATCGCAGACGACGAAGCGTCCGTCGCCGTTGAATGTGGTCCCCATGCTGCTTGTCTTGCCGTTTTGGGTAATGAAGTAGATCTTGCCGTTGGCCATGTACATATCCTGAAGGACGTTGCCGATTTCGTTGTCGTTGATCTCCTCGTAAACCTTTTCATGATAGCGCATGTGTTGGTCGAAATAGACGATCGTGCCGTTCTCCGAGGTCATGTTGCCCTCTATGAGGACGAACGTGCCTTCGGGATGGGTGAAGTCGAGCACGTAATACTCCTGTGAGAGGATCGGCTTGCCGTCGGACTGGATCGTTACGGTGTTTTCCAAATCCATTCCGTCGGTGTATTCCGCAGGAGGAGCGATCAGGAGCGAACGCCGTGCGATGTCGAAATCGGCCGTCCAGCCTGCCGGTGCCGATGTCATTTCGACCGTGGGAATCCATCCTCCGGCCGTCAGTGCATACGCTTCCGAAGCGCCGTATTTCATACAAACGGGTTCGTCCGAATCCTCCAGCCCCTGAATTTCGAGGCTGCCTCCGTCGCGCTTGGCGATTTCGGTCGTCAGGCGGTAGATACGGCCCGCTTCGAAATTGCGCCCGGTTTTGGTCTCGGTATAGACGCTGCCGTCGGCGAAGGTGTAGGTTACGTGTATTTCCTCTGCGCTGCAATCCGCCGGATAGACGACCGCTGCGGCGAATACGCTCGCGGTGCTGCTCGTCGCGGGCAGTTCGACACCCTCCTTGCCGAACGAAAGCGTTACGGCGTTGTTCGCATCGGTCGCATCGCTGAATCCGGTGCCGTCGAAGGTGCGCGTACCGGTCAGTACGGTCGAGGCGTCGGTCGCTGCCAGCGTGACGGAAACGAGCTTCTCCTTCACGTCCTGCGACCAGGGGTTGAACCAGACGTAAGCGGTGGCGTGCGAGAGGGTGAATCGTCCTTCGGAGTTTGATTGCCTGTTTTTCCGAAATCGCCGTTCGGTCCGAGTTGCAGTTTGCCCGGCTCCGCCTGGCGTTGTTCGGTCGGAACGACGGCTTCGGCGTCGGTGCCGGTCATGTTGTAATAAATCCGGTAGGGTGCAGCCCCCGGGAGGTTCGTGAATCCGAAGTCGGCGACATTGCCGTCCGTTCCCGCTTCGGCGCTCTGTACGCCGCCTGCCCAGATTCGGTCGCCGGTGCTCCATTGAAATTGAATTTCGGTCCCGTCGCCAGGCACGAATTGAGTGCGGCTCGCGGTGCCGGAAATACCCGTGAGGGTTACCTCCCGTCCGGGTTGGGGACCGACTTCGGGAAGTTCCTCGATGTCCGAGGTGCAGGCCGCCAGGCCGAGTCCTGCGAGGATGTATAGTAATTTTTTCATGGCGATTCGATTAAATGCGGATGAAAATGCCTGCAATCCGGGGCGGATTGCCGACATTTTCACCGCGCGATCATTCTATTTTAGTGTTAGCCTTCCACATCGTATTTGAAGGCGAATCCATAAGTTGAGGAGGTCAATTTAACCCACGAAGAGTCGGCGTAGGCTCCCGGACCGCCGACCGGATCGGCCGATTTCGGAAGGTGGATGATCCGGTTCTCAGCAGGGACGTCTTTGCCTGCAACGGGACTCCAACCGCCGCCGAAGGGACCGGTACCGTAGTCGTCCTTCAGGGTCGGCGGGGTAGTTGCCCGACAGATGATGTCACCCAGCAAGGGGCAGCCTTTCGAGTAGCCGACGAAACAGTATGCTTCGAGTGTTTTCATATTCTTGCCTAACGAAATCTTAGCCAGTTTTGGACAATCTCCGAAGGCATTCTGCCCGAGTGTTTCCGTGGCATCCGGGAGGATGATCTCGGTCAGCTCTCCGCAATTTTGGAATGCGGAATTCTCGATCGTTTTTACACCCTGACCGAAGTTGATCGTTGTCAGCGAGCAGCCGTTGAATGCGCTTGCTCCGATCTTCGTGACGGAATTGGGCAGGGTTACGTCGGTCAGTTTGGTGTTCTGGAACATGTAGTTGCCGATTTCGGTCACACCCTCCTCGACAGTCACGCTGACGAGCGATGCGCAGGAGTCGAAAGCGTTCGATCCATAGCTGATGCCTTTCAGTAGCGTTACCGAGGTCATGCCCGTTTTTTGGAAAGCGGCCGAAGCGGTTTTCGTTACGTTCTGCGGGAATACGATGCCTGCGAGGTTCGCATTCGATTTGAACGAGTTAGGGAAGGTTTCCGATTCGTAAACGACTTCCGAGAAATCCACCGTAGCCGGAGCTGCGAGTGCTTTCACGGCATCCGCTACGGCCTTCATCTGTTCTGCCGTCATCACCGTATTGTCACCGGCCGTCTTGACGTACAGCGTAGTGAAGGTTTGCGGAATTTCTGATTTCCAGGGATCTTCGCCGGAAGCGCGGTAGTAAAGGCCTTCGCTCAGGTAGTCGGGACCGAGCGCCTCCATCGTATAGCCGCTGGCGGCTGTGGTCCAGGAGGAGTAGGCTTCGACCGATGCTACGTGGAACGTTTTGCTGCCTTGTACCGAAGTACCCGCGCCGGAGAAACTGTCGGCCTGTACCGCAGGGGCCGTCGTCGGTTCCGCATAGACGTCTGCGAGCAGTGCGGCGTTTTCGAAGGCTTTGCTGCCGATCGAAGTCAGCGTGTTGCCCGAGATGGTCAATTTGGTCAGCTTCGACCAGTCGGAGAAAGAACCCGCACCGATCGTCACGATCGTTTTCGGAATGGTCAGGTTTTCGATCGCGTCGTTCGTTGCGAAGGCATTGTCGCTGATAGCGGTGAGGCCTGCACCGAATTGGAGCGTAGCGATATTGGGGTTGTTGCTGAAGGCTCCGTCACCCAGCGTGGTAACGTTGTCGGGCAGGGCGAGTGCCGTCAGGCCGCAGTCGGCGAAAGCACGATCGCCGAGGGTTGTCACGCCAGAACCCAATGTCAGGGTCGCCAGCTTGGAACAGCCTTCGAAAGCGCTCGCGCCGATTGTCTGAACCGAAGCGGGAATGGTGACGGTCGTAATAGCCGTACAGCCGGCGAACATTTCGGCCGGGATGGTCGTTGCCGAACCGAGGGTAATGGCCGTGAGTTCGGTACAGTCGCGGAAGCTCTTTTCGCCGAGTGTCGTGGCAGAAATTTTTGCCGAGGTAAGACCGGTACCGGCGAATGCCTCGGTTCCGATGTTTTCGATCGCAGATAGGCTTGTTTCGACGAGTGCGCTACACCCTTTGAACGCTTTGTCGCCGACGGTTTTAACACTCGACGGCAGGGTGAGGGATGCCAGCGCTGTACATCCTTCGAACGTGCTTTCGCCGATGATTTCGACACCGGTCGGAACGGTCGCCTTGGTCAGGGCCGTACAGCCTTTGAAGGCTCCGGCTGCGATCGATGCCGTATTCTCGAAGAATTTGATCGTGCCCAGTTTGGCGTTGCCGGCCAATCCTGTCGGGAACTCCGTGGCTTCGAATTTCGCCATGTTCAGATCGAGTGTCACGGGAGCGGACTGTGCCGAGATTTTGGTGATGACGGTATTGAACTGGCTGGCGGTAAGGGCTGCATCGTCGCCTACGGTGCGCACATACAGTGCGGTGAATGTCGCGGGCAGGGTCGGAACCCAGTCGGTCTCGCGCGAAGCACGATAGTAGATGCCGTCCGTCAGTTGCTGGTCGTTGATGTCCTGCAGCGCATATCCCTGCGAGGTCACGTCCGTCCAGGCCGTTTCATAGGCATCGTAGGATGCAGCCGGAACATAGAGGATTTTTGCACCTTCCACTTTTCTGCCGGCGCTGCCGAAAGCGGAGTTTCCCAGCGAGGGCGCATTCTCGGCCCGGCAGGTAATGGTTTGCAGATTGCTTGCCGAAATGAAGGCGTTGCGTCCGATCGAGGTCACCTTTTCGCCCAGATCGATCGAGGTGACGTTGGCACAGTTCCAGAAGGCGTAATTGGCGATCGCGGGGATATCGATAATAATGCGGGTGAAGGCGCTGCAACCGCCGAACGAGCGCTCGTCGAGCGATTTCAGCGTTTCGGGGAAGGTTACGTCCTGCAACTTGCCGCAGTTGTAGAAGGCGTCGTTGCCGACAGTCTCCAGCTTGGAGGGCATATTGATTGTCGTGAGGGCCGAACATGCGTTGCACAGGTTGGCCGGAATTGCAGTCAGTGCATCGGGAAACTGTATGCGTTCCAGTGATTTGCAGTTCTTGAATACGGATGATTCTATTGTAGTCACGCTTTCCGGGATCGTGATCTCTTCGAGTCCGGTCGCTTCGAATGCTTCGGCTCCGATGCTCTTCAGTGTCGAGGGCAGGGTTACATCGGTCAGAGCTGTGCAACTGTCGAATAAGAATCGTGGAATTGCTTCCACACCTTCGGGAATTACGACCGATGTCAGCAATTTGCAGCCGTAGAACGCATAGATGTCCAATGTGCGCACCGAGGAAGGAAGCTCGATGGATTCCAGTTTGGCACAGTTGCGGAAGCAGTTCTGCCCGATGGCAGTCAGGCCTTCTGGAAAGGTTACCCGCGTCAGGTTCTCACAGCCGTAGAAAGCCCCGGAATTGTAGGTGCTGGGAGTGAAAGTCTGGATATTACGGGGCAGTGCGATCTCCTGAAGATTGGTCTTGCGGGTGAAGTCCATCGGAAATTCGGTCGTGGCGAAGGTAGCTTCACCCAGGTCGATGACCGCACCGTTTGCGAGGTTGCCTGCAATCGAGGTGAGCTCTTCGGCCGAGAGGGTCGATTCGCCCAGGGTAACGACTTTCAGGTAGCCGATCGGCTCGGTCGGCAGCTCTTCCGCAACACCGGCTTCGGTCATGAAGAATGCGCCGGAACTTTTGCAGTCGGACTTGGCGATCTGTGTCGAGAGGCGCAGCGTGTGGCCTGGGGTAAGCGTTTTGCCTGATTTGGTTTGCAGATAAACCGAACCGTCGGCGAATTTATAGACGATCGAAACCGTTGCCGTCGAAAGATCGGCGGGGTAGAGCACCATGGCGGCGAACACGTCGGTATCGTTGCTCTGTGAAGGCAGGGCGACACCCTCTTCGCCGAACGACAGGGTGACGGACGAAGAGCCTTTGCAGTCGCCCAGCTTTCCGTCGGCGAAAGCGGCTTCGCCGGCGATGGTCTGACCGTCCGATACGCTCAAGGTGATCGAAAGCAGGTTCGAGGTGACGTCGCTCGAATAGGTGTCGAACCAAACGTAGGAGGTCGCATGCTCGAGCGTAAAGGTTCCGTTTTGCGCCGTCGCATAACCGAAGTCACCGTTTTGGCCCAGGTTCAACTCTCCGGCTGCTTGCTGTGTCTGCTCGGCCGGAATCAGGGCTGTTGCGGCTGCCGGGCCGGTCAGGTTGTAGAATACGTCGTACGTGTCGGCCGTTTCGAGGGATTCGAAAA
>ENA-OPFG01001071-OPFG01001071.1-human-gut-metagenome-genome-assembly--contig:-NODE-1071-length-14952-cov-3.065315_pt1 | contig 14952 bp, 10 predicted proteins | sample MGYA00241304_ERZ501542 | MGnify/ENA primary metagenome ERZ501542 (study PRJEB25962, sample SAMEA2042427) | human gut metagenome | biome: human gut; feature: human-associated habitat; material: faeces...
AATCAGTCTGACCTGATCTTTTCTGTAATCCCCCGTAAATGTGAATCGCACCCCGCTTGTCAAGCTGCAATGCCTGATAAACGGGGTGCGGTTTTGGTAAATGAAAGTGCTGCCTGTGACCTGAGCGGGAAAGCCCGCCAAAATTGAGGGAAGAGGTGCGGCAAAAATTCGTGGTGTGGATAAAAACTGAATAAGTTTTCTGTATATTGTCAAAAGATGTCGAGAAGATTAGATATAATCCGAAGACACGTAAAAGCTCATGAAATGCTGTCTAATTTTTGCCTCAGCAGTTCTTTCTCATTGCTGCCGTTTGTTGCAAATCTGATATAAGGTATTCCGTATTTGTCGAGAATTGAATTCTTCATCCTGTCGCGCTCGGCTTGCCTTGTACCGGATTTGTGAAATGAATATCCGTCAACTTCTATTGCGAGCAAAGGCTTTTTCGATATCTTATTAAAAATCAGAAAATCAAGATGCGTTGAGCTGTTCATCTCATACTGGCATTCCTCATCGCTCAAAAGATGCGGATTTCTTATAATCATATTTAACGGCTGGTGACAAATGACATCAAGGTCATTTCTTTCGCTTTCGCTCAGAACCTCGGTTATGAGTGCGTACATAAGATTTTCCGAATCGTATGCGGAGACCCTTTTGTGTTTCTTTAGATAGTCCTGCCTTGCCTGAGTGTACTGACTGTAGAGATAATCGAACACCGAATATAATGCGCTGTCTGTAACGGTACAGTTCTGATATTCGATGTAGTCGACAAGGTCGCGTATATTCTGCCCGTCTGTCTGCTCATTGCCGGATGTTATCAGTATGAGCCGCTTCTTGGCTCGCGATATAGCAACATTGAGAAGATATGGGTCATCTGTGAAATCCGATATCTTATCATCTACGGTTGTCATTATTATTGTATCTTTTTCGCGTCCCTGAAACTTGTGAACTGTAGCTGTTGTTATGCCATTGTCCGGGAGCTGTCTCTTTATTTCGTTAACTTGATTGTTATACGGTGCAATAATTCCTATGCTGCCGGGAACGGACTCTATTTTAGGCAATACCTCTGTTGTAAGGATATCAATTTGGCGTTGATTCATGTGTTCTCTCGAATGATTGCCGATTGAAGTTTTGATAACAGACAGAACATTAGATTCGCCGCAATCTTTCGTCATAATTACAAGATTGCCGTTATAGAACTTTTGATTGCAAAAATTTATGATTTTCGGGTGACACCTGTAATGTTCTCGGAGGAGTGTCCTCGGAGCATTTGGGATAACTTTGCATAGCGAAGAGAGAAAACTGTTTTCTGCAAAGTTATAGCCCTGCGGGAGCTCAAAAGATTTAAAAATAGCATCGGCGATTTTTCGGTCTTCGTCAGTTATAACATTCGGCAACTGTTTTGAGTCTCCCACTATTACCGCATGTTTGGCGTTTGAGAGAGCCAACGCCCCGGTTGGGATATCAACCTGAGAGGCTTCATCCATTATTGCATAGTCAAATTTAGCCCTGGAGTATAAACTGCTTCGAGATGAAAATGTTGTGCTGAGTATCACAGGATATTCAGCTTGAAATTCGTAAGGCTTTTTCCAGAAATCATCTCCTATAAAAATTGGGCGGCTTTCATTTTTTGAATATTTAATATACAATCGGTGCTTCAGATATTGCATCGACTTTGTCTGCATATCATTCAGAAGCTGGTGTGCGTTTATATTTTTCAGAGAGTTTTCAATAGAGCTGATTCTTCTTTGCAACTCTTCTTCTTTGGCTCTGTAAAAAAGTGCATGGAGAGCCGATATTATATGCTCGGGCTTGTTTTTATAAAAATCCCACTTGCACATACCAAATCTGAATCTGCTTCTCAGCTTGAAAATCAGCGGGATTTTTTTGTCGTTGTCGGCGTATCGCTGACATATTTCCCAAAGCTTGAGAATATCGGAGGATTTAACCGTTCTGCGCATCATTATCATTGAACGATCCGGCAAATCGGTTTCTGTGATATATTGTTCAAAGTGGTATTGTTCGGTGATGATTTGGTTGAGCTCCTGTCTTGCCTCGGCGAGATTTGACTGCATCTCAAACACGTTTTGAAGCTGTTCGGAGAGCCTGCCTATTTCTTCAATGAACTCCGGCTGTTCTGCCTCGCGGAAAAACCATCCGCTGAAATCGGGATATGAATCTGTTTGGGATGTCAAGAACTTGGTTTTGTTAGAGGATCTGCCGAGTGAAGCGATAATAAATTCAAGCCCGTATTCCGAAAACTTTTCGTATATATTCTGTATCGCAGAATTGTTGTTAGACACGACCTGCACAGTTTTGCCCGAGATGATAATGTTCGCGATGATATTAAGTATCGTTTGCGTCTTTCCGGTTCCCGGAGGTCCTTCGATAACACTGAGCTTATTTTCTAACGCATTCTTTACGGCTTTGAACTGACTCGCATTGCAGCCGAACGGGAAAATAAGATGCGTCGGCTTTGCTAAAGCGGCAGTGTAAAGAGTAGGATTCAAGTAATACGCCAGCACTGATGTTTCGTCGATGAAATCTATTCCGGCATACTGAATCGGCAAAAGCTTCTCTCCGGTTTCTGCTTTCAATTTACAGAGTTCCGCCGACCTTTTAAGATAGTCAAGGACATTTTTTGCGGTCTCATCATCAAGAACAGACTTTTCTATTTGCAAATCATCTTCACTGTAATCGCGCGCGGAGCCGTTCTCAAAGCAAATGTGCCAATAACGCTGATTTATATCGGTAAAAACATAGATGGCGCGTATGCCCCAAAGCGAAATCCCGTTGTGTGATATGTGATAATTCAGCGGATCCAGAACTACTGGGTCTTTCAGCCAATGAATATTTTCTGAGTTATATGAATATGTCTTTTGATTTTTAAAGGTTACCTCATACTTTTGGGTTATGGCGTTGTATTTCAGCTCGGTAATGTCTTCGGTAATTATCCGCCCGTTGGCGACTATCATATGTTTGCTTGAGTTCACACGTTTCACCGCCTGCATTAATGTCTGTGAAACAATTATACATCAATCTTGCCTGATTTGAAATAACTTTTGTTGACAAAATGTTGACAAAATAAAGAAAAGCCTTCACGCTTAAAACGTGAAGGCTTTTTGGCGGACAGGGTGGGATTCGAACCCACGAGCCGCTTGCGCGACTACCTGATTTCGAGTCAGGGCCGTTATGACCACTTCGATACCTGTCCGTATTTTTAACGGCTATGATATTTTAGCAAATGTGCCGGGCTTTGTCAAGCGGATTTGCAATTTGCCGTGAATTTTATTTGCGCATTTTCGGTATGATGCTTGTGCTGCGATGAAATGACCCCACCCGTTTTGGCGGGTGGGGCTTTGTGCTGTGGGTTTTAGAATGTGACTTTTACAGTCTTTATCTCGAAGGGCTTGAATCTGAGCGAGACGGTGTTGCCGCTGACTTCGAGCTGCTCTTCGTTTTCTTCGAGCAGGTTGCAGACATATACGCTCTTCGGGGCGCGGTCGAAGGTGTAGACGCAGTCGGTCGTCTTGTTCCATGTCTCATATGCGCGGATGACGACGTCGTCGCTGTCCTCAGCCTTCTTTACGGTCTCGATGATGACATTGTCCTTGTCGGTGCTCACGAGCGAGTAGCTGTCATGAGCCGCCTTGCCGCTGACGCAGTAGAGCGGCAGGTTGAGCGAATAGCCCTGGTTGACGACATCGGAGGTGTCGACCGAGCCCGCGTGCGGGTAGATGGAGTAGGTGAAGTGGTGAACTTCTCTGTCCTGCTCGCTGTTCGGGTTGACCGCGCAGCGCAGGAGGCTCGTCCTGATGTGACCGTCCTTTATGTCGTGACCATACTTGCAGTCGTTGAGGACGGAGAGACCGAAGCTGTTATCGCTGAGATCGACCCACTTGTGACCGACGACTTCAAACTGCGCGAAATCCCAGAGCGTGTTGCGGTGGGTCGGGCGCTTGTAGTTGCCGAACTGGATATCATAAGTGGCCTCGGTGGCGTTGACATCAACGGGGAAGTCCGCCTTGAGAAGTATCTTCTTCTCTTTCCAGTCGACCGTGTAGTCAACGTCGATGCGCGGCAGGTCTGCGTAGAAGATGAAGCTCTGCTCGATGGTCGAGGAGAGGAACTTGCGCGTGACCTTTATGACCGTGCGGACGGATCCGCTCTCGGTCACATCGACTGCGCTGACATCGTTTATCTCGGTGTACTTCTGATCAAAATAGACCTTGATATCCCATGCCTCGTGGTTGAACGGTCTGTCGTCATAGGCATAAATTTTGTTGAGAACTTCGCCCTCGGGCGCGACGGATCTGCCGGTTGCCTTGTGGATGAGCGACGCGATGTTCATGTCCTTGTCGAACTTGACGGTGAAGAACTTGTTCTCTATAGTCTTGTTCTCGACTTTAACGGTGTTCTCGCCGGACTCGCCGCCGTGAACGATGCGGAAAGTCTTGTATCCCTTTGCGGGCACGCCCTTTGCGAAGAACACAAGGCGACCGTCGGCGGATTTCTGCCACGGCATGACATTGCCGTCGGCGTCGACTATCGAGAAGTGATCAGTTGCGGGCATGTCGGTGATAACGACATCGTTGCGCTCTGCGCCGAATGTGTTGAAAACGGTCAGGGCACTGCCGTCCGGAGTGCAGACTATCTTGCCGAGAGTGTCGGCTATCTCAGCTTTGCCCTCGGAGATGAGCTTGTCGTACTGCTCCTTGGAATCCTCGTAGACCTCTTTTATCGAAGAGCCGGGGATTATATCGTGGAACTGGTTGAGGAGTATTATCTTCCAGCCGTCGTTGATGAACTGACGGGGATAGGACGCGATGCCGTTTGAGTCGGCGATGGCGCAGATAGTCTCCATATCGTGATAGAGCAGCTCGCTCTTTCTGTTGTAGCGCTTGTTTCTGCCCTGCGAGGTCAGGGTGCCGCGGTGGAACTCGAGATAGAGCTCGCCCGCCCATTTGGGCAACCTGCGCGAACCCTTGACTTCCTTTTCGAGGTCGTGATAGAAGTCTATCGCAAACTCCTGCTTGACCTTCGGACAGCCGGGGATGCCCTTTGTCATGCGGTGACCCATTTCGAGCATATCGCGGGTCGGCCCGCCGCCGCCGTCTCCGTGGCCGAAGGTGCAGAGATACTCTTTGTTGAGATCCTTCTGCGAGTATCTGTGCCAGCCGCCGAGGATGTGCTCGGGATTGAGATAGGCGTTGTATGTAGTCTGCCAGCAGTCGCCTTCGTCGAAGCAGTCGGTGCTCGGCGAGAAGTGGGAGAGAATCTCCGTGCCGTCGATGCCTTTCCACATGAATGTGTCATAGGGCACTTTGTTGAACTCGTTCCAGGATATCTTTGTGGTCATGAAATAATCGATGCCGGCTTTCTTCATGATCTGCGGGAGAGCCGCGCTGTAGCCGAAAACATCGGGGAGCCACATTATCTTGTTGTCAACGCCGAACTCGTCCTTGAAGAAACGCTTGCCGACCAGGAACTGGCGGACAAGGGATTCGCCGGAGGTGACGTTGGTGTCCGATTCGACCCACATGCTGCCCTCGACTTCCCAGCGTCCTGCGGCGATCATCTTCTTGATGCCCTCATAGACCTCGGGATAGTCCTCCTTGACAAAGGCGTAGAGCTGAGCCTGTGAGGACATGAACTTGTATTCGGGATATTCCTCCATGAGCTTGAGGACAGTCGCAAAGGAGCGTCCGGCTTTCTCTCTTGTCTGGCGGAGTCTCCAGAGCCATGCGACATCTATATGTGTGTGGCCGATGCAGCAGGCGGTCGCGTCCATGGCGTCCTTTGAATATATCTCCCTGTCGAGCAAGTCGATTGCCGCCTCGGCGGAGGCAGCGAATGTATCGTAATCAGCGGTGTTGAAATCGATAAGATTGACGGCATCGTTGAGCGCCTTGACTATATCGATGCGCGGAAGATCGTCCGCGTTATAGAGGGACGCCACCTTGAGCGGGGTTTTGAGATCGAAGATGAGGCGGTTGACAAGGTCATCGACGACCTTGAGGCGCGCACCCATTCTGAGCTTGCCCTTGAATTCCCAAGCGTCCGAATATGCGTTGAGGCAGCAGTCGAATTCTTCGCCGCCTTTGGCGCAGTCGAGCAGGCGTATCTCGCTGTGGTTCGAGTCGCCGCCCTGGCGCAGCTCGCCGTTGAAGTACATGATGAACTGCGGGTTGCTGCGATTCCACGGACCGCTTGCGGAGGGGGTCAGCTGATAGACCACGGGTCTGCCGGCAAAACGCTCGGGAACTGTGAAGCTGTGGCGGAACCACGCGTAGTCCTCTTTATAGCCCCAGTAGTCGTTCTCCGAGTCGAAATCCGTCCATTCGCCCTCGTCGATCTGTGAAAATTTGTACTGCCCGTCGCGGAATTTGAAGCCGCCGAGCGTCTCGCTGTCGGGGTAGAGATATTCATTCTCAAGGTCCTCAATGACCTTGTAGACCCTTCTGGCGAGCATGAAGCGCTCGGAGTTCTTGTCCGTGAAGCGGATGTCTACATGACTCATTTGATTGCTCCTTTCGGAAAATTCTTTGATTTATCCGTCAAAATAATTTTAACCTGCGGTACATGACAATTATATATTATTGCCGCGGGGGTTACAATAGATTTTTAGTTATTTTGCCAAAAGATTTGAGCCGCAAAACAAAAAAAGCCCCGCAGACGAGTGCGGGGCTTTCTCTATATTATTTATGCCTGATTGTTGCGAATCATGTTGAGGATATTGCCGAGATTCGTCGTGCCCTTGAAGAACTTTCGAAGCTCGGAGAGGCAGCGCAGGGGATTGGGATTCCAATCGGAGCGGGGAGCGGGCTTTATGCCGATATTTTCGAGCATTGGGCGCAGAGCTTCAAAGCGCTCCTCAAAGCTTTCGCAGTCCATATTTTCTCTCTTTGTCCAGCCAGCCTCGGCAACAGCCCAGAAGCGCGGGAAGCACATATACGAGAGCCTGTCAAAGTCGCGGACATACTCCGTCCAAATCGGGCACTCGACGCCGTAGACATTCTTCTTGCCCGCCTCGGTCAGTCCCTTTATATACGGATCGAGGCTGTAGGTCTTTTTGAGCGAGGTCATGCCGTAGGGGTAGTCGCAGTAGTAATAGTAAAACTCGGAGACTATCACCTTTCCGCCGTTGTTGGCAAATTCGACCGAGCGATCCTTTTTGTCCATCCAGCGCTGAACGATGATGTCCTTGGGCATCATGCCGCTGTTGAGACTCTCGTTCCAGACTATCGCCGTCTTGCCGTGCTTTTTGAGGAAATCTATCGCTTGGAGCACAAACCAGCCCTGAAGCTCTTCTTCGTCCTTGAGACCCAGTTCTTTCATGCGCGCCTGGCACTTCGGGCAGTTCTTCCAGCGAACCTTGGGCGCTTCGTCGCCGCCGATGTGGAAATATCTGCCGGGGAAGAGCTCAATCATCTCGCCGAGCACATCAAAGACGAGCTTCAGCGAATCGTCGTTTCCGGCGCAGAGAATATCATCAAAGATGCCCTGCTTCGTACCGACCTCGAGGGGCTTGCCCTTGCAGGAGAGCTCGGGATAGGCGGCGAGCACGGAGAGCGTGTGGCCGGGCATATCGAACTCGGGAATTACTTCAATATAGTTGTCGTCGGCATATGCGACTACTTCGCGGATCTCATCCTTTGTGAAATATCCCGAATATTCCTCTGCGAAGTGGTACTGGCCGAAATCCGAGCTGCGGCGGCGGGAGCCGACTGTGATGAGCTCGGGGTGGCTGTCAATTTCAACGCGCCAGCCCTGGTCGTCGGTCAGATGCCAGTGCATGGTGTTCATTTTGACGAGTGCGGCGGCGTCGATGAGCTTTTTGATGTTCTCGACCGTCGTCATGTGGCGCGCGCAGTCGAGCATGAATGCGCGGTATTCAAATGCGGGCGCGTCCTCGATTCTCACGCACGGGCAGATATCGAGCTGCTTTAGCTGCTTCAATGTCTGGCTCGCATAGAAAGCTCCGCGCTCGCCGCCGGCGGTGGCTTCTACACCGTTTTCGGTCACTTCGAGCACATAGCCCTCTTCGGGCAGTTTGTCTGTCAGACGCGCGGAAAAGCTTTCGGAATCGATGTTTTCCATCTTGACGCTTCCGCCGAGATAGTCGATTTTGTTGGGATTGGGAATAATATTGAGCTGCTTCATTTTCTTTTCCTCCGAAGGGCTTTTATCAAGGGTCAGTATACAATAAACGCAATTCAAAAGCAAGGCGAAATTCAGCTTTCGGGCTTTTCTTCGGGTTCTTTATGCTCGCTGTGCTCGTTTTTGACCTTCTCGGCTCTGCACGCCTCGGCGCACATCTCCTCCTGCTTTTCGAGCGTTATCTGCTTCATGGTGTTTTCGTCTATCTTCATCAGCTTCATCAGTATCGCCTGACGGGCGAGAATACGGTTCATCTTGCCGTGGATATCCTCGATCATTATCTCGGTTTTGAGATTTACCTTGTAGTCGTTCTCGGCGCGGCGGCGATCCTTTTCTTCCTGGCGGTTCTGACTCATCATTATCAGCGGAGCCTGCAATGCGGCGACGCATGAGAGAACTAAGTTGAGCAGTATGAACGGATAGGGGTCGAACGCGCGTTTGGCGAGTATAACATTGCCGACCATCCAGAGTATCAGCAGGGCGGAGAACGAGAATATGAATGCCCAGCTGCCGGCGAACTTCGCGATTTTATCTGCGGCGCGCTGACCGAATGTGTATTTCTCCTTGTCGGGGTTTGCCGATATCCTGCTGTCGGCGAGCAGGGATATGATATCCTCGTTGCTCATGTCGTGCTTGACATCGCTGATTATTTCGTTGACAAGTTTCTTGTTCTCTTTCATCTGGCACACTCCCTTGAAATTATCCGTATACTATTTTAACATAAGACGCAAGGATTTTCTATAGCTATATTTGCGTTTGCCAAGCGGCGGTGGTATACTGTGTTCAGACATAATTCAGTCTTATGCGCAGATAATATATATGAAATAAAGGAGAGAAGAAAAATGAAAGAGCTCATGAGAAATATTTCAAAATCAGAGGTTCTGACTCTGAGAGATCAGGTGCTCTGCCAGCCGGGACAGGTGGTCAGCAAGACCCTTGCCCAGAACGACGCGCTGAGCATAACGCTCTTCGCTTTCGACAAGGACGAGGAGATAAGCACCCACGCCTCCGGCGGCGACGCATTTGTCACCTGCCTCGAGGGAGTCGGAAAAATAACGATAGACGGCGTTGACTACGAGCTGCACGAGGGCGAGAGCATAGTCATGCCCGCCGGACACCCGCACGCGGTCTACGGCAAGGAGCAGTTCAAGATGCTGCTCGTTGTGGTGTTCTGAAGATAAAATAAAAATGTCCGCCGTATGATATAAATGCGGCGGACAAATTTATATAATTTTACCCCTGCTTTGAAAACTCGCATCCGCAGTAGTTCTGTCTGTATAGATCATACTGCTTCGAAAGTTCTATCGAGCGCTTGTAGCCCTCGCGCTTTTTGAAATCTGCGGGCAGGTGGCGCACTCCGTATTTTTCGCCCATCTCCTCGCCGATGCGGTTGAGTATCTGCGAATTCTTGTGCGGGCTTACGGGAAGAGTGGTCGTGAAATAATCGAAGCCGTGCTTCTTCGCCTCCTGAGCCGTGCGCTCAAGCCGCAGATAAAAGCACTTTTCGCACCGTGAGCCGCCCTCGCGCTCCTGCTCATATCCCTTTGCCGCGTCGGTGAACTGCATATGATTATATTCACATTCGAGCATTTTTACATTGTGCTCCGCGGGCAGGAGAGATATTATCCTGCGCTGTTCGCTGAGGCGATGTTCATATTCCTCTGCGGGGTAGATGTTCGGGTTGAAGTAGAGCACGGTGACATCAAAATATTTTGTCAGATATTCGAGCACATAACTGCTGCACGGTCCGCAGCAGCTGTGCAGCAGCAGGGACGGCACGCGCCCCTGCTTTTTTATTTCATCAATTTCACGGTCAAGTTCGAGCTGATAGTTGATTTTGTTCATCTCAACGCCTCCGCAGTATATGATACCGCAAAGGGTAAGATAAATCAACCGCTCAGTCGAGGATGCGCCCGTCAGTCGATATCGTCACGACCTGCCACGGGATGAATTTGCCGCTGTTCTGCAATGCTGTTTTTGCGGCGTGTTCGAGCCCGCCGCAGCATGGGACTTCCATTCTGACGACCGTCACGGACTGTATATTGTTGTTCGCGATTATCTCCGTCAGCTTCTCGGAATAGTCGACGCTGTCGAGCTTCGGACAGCCGACAAGGGTTATGTGGTTTTTGATGAATTTTTCGTGGAACGCCGCGTAGGCGTAGGCGGTGCAGTCGGCGGCGATGAGCAGCTTTGCGCCGTCAAAATATGGCGCGTTCACCGGCACGAGCTTTATCTGAACCGGCCACTGGCGCAGTCGGCTCTGCATTTCGGCGGGCTGAGCCAACGGGGCGTTTTCCTCGCGGTTCATCGTCATGAGCCTTGAACCCGGACATCCGCCGTGATGTCCGCCGAGCTTTTTCCTCATCATGTTTTCTTTGACTGCTTCGGCGTTGTAGGCGGCTGCCTCGCGCTCGACAAAGGTTATCGCGCCTGTGGGGCATGCGGGCAGGCAATCACCGAGCCCGTCGCAGTAGTCGTCGCGCATGAGCTTGGCTTTGCCGTTGACCATGGCAATCGCGCCCTCATGGCAGGCTGCGGCGCAAGCCCCGCAGCCGTTGCATTTTTCTTCGTCAATATGGATTATTCTGCGCTTCATAAAAATTCCTCCGAGCGTAAAATTTGTTTTTTTCTTGACCTGACGCGTTTATTATAGTAGAATCAGGACAAAAATACTGTTGCAAAAACAACGGAGTGATAAAAATATGTCGGAAAATTTTGAAAAAATAAAAACAGCGCCGCTCTTTTGGGGCATAGAAGAAGCCGAGCTGCCCGAACTGCTTGAAGCCCTCGATGCGCACAGCCGCAGATATCAAAAGGGCGAAATAATAATGCCCGAGGGCGAAAAGACGGACTCGCTCGGGCTCGTGATGAGCGGCAGCGTTCTGATAGTGCAGGACGATTTCTGGGGCAACCGCAATATCATGGCGCGGATAACTCAGGGCGGAATCTTCGCCGAGTCGTTCGCCTGCACGGGCGAAAAGCTGACCGTCGGCGCGGAGGCGGAGAGCGAATGCGAGATAATGCGGCTGAAAGTCGGACATGTGCTCGGCTCGTGCCCGAAGTCGTGCGCCGGACACGCAAAGCTCGTCGGCAATCTGATATCCGAGCTCGCGCGCAAAAATCTGAATTTCAACTCGAAGCTCGGGCACATGGGCAAGCGCACGACGCGCGAAAAGCTGCTGTCATATCTTTCGGCGCAGGCGATGAAGAGCGGAAAAAATGAATTTGACATTCCCTTCGACCGCCAGCAGCTCGCCGACTATCTGTGCGTTGACCGCAGTGCAATGTCCGCTCAGCTCTGCGCACTCAGGGACGAAGGGATATTGAAGTTTAGGAAGAATCATTTTGTGCTCAACAGAATATAAAAACGACCGCCCGAATAAACGGACGGTCATTTCAATTATCGGTTAAGATTATTTCTTCTTTCCGGTGCCTTCGTACTCCTTTATCCATGCGACCATGTCAGTGAAGGACTGCTTTGCGCCCATGGGGGCGTAGCCAAGCTCTTCCTTAGCCTTATCGCAGCTGAAGTTGCAGTTCGAGGTCAGCTTGCGGATGGAGTAGCGGGTGAAGAGCGGGGTTTTCTTCGCGGCGTTGTAATAGACCTCCATGAGAGGAGCAAACGCATTTGCAAGACCGAGAGAAATCTTGAGGCTCGGAGCCTTGAAGCCGCAGATGTCTGCGAGCATATGTATCAGCTGGTCGACGGTGACGACCTCATCGGTGAGGATATAACCTTCGCCGGGTCTGCCCTTTTCGGCAGCGCCGATCATGCCCTTTGCAACATCGCGCACGTCAACGAAGTTATATGCGCCGAAGGAGAGCGATACGGGGAACTTGCCCTTGAGGAACATTCTGACCATCTCGCCGACGGAAGAGACCTTGAAGTCATAGGGACCGCAGCAAGCGCCGGGATAGACAACGACAGTCTCGAGCTTGTCATCGTTGTTCGCAAAGACATAGTTTGTGGCAGTAGCCTTGGTCTTTGCATATGTTCCGTCAAGACCCTCGGGATTGAAGTGAGAGATCTCGCGCATGACCTGATTATCGGGGAGCGGGGGATAAGCGTCAACGGAGGATGCATAGACAAGGCGCTTTACGCCGCACTTTTTGCACGCCTCAACGACGTTCTTTGTGCCGTCGACATTGACCTTCCAGGTCATGTCCTCGTTGCCCTTGTTTATCTCGATAACGCCTGCAAGGTGATAGACGACGTCCGCGCCGTCAAAAGCCTTTTCGAGAGAAGCGGGATCGGTGACGTCGCCGAATACGCGCTCGCATTTGATGCCGTCAAAGATCTTGCTGTCTTTTCTGATGAGTATTCTGAAATTTTCGCCGCGTGCCTCGAGTTCCTTAACGAGTGCATAGCCGACGTGACCCGTAGCGCCCGTGACGACTGAAAGCTTGTCTCCCATTGTTAATAACACTCCTTTAATTTTTAAGCTTACGGAGCTTATTATATATCAGAAAAACTTTTTAATATTTATGTTAAAGAACTATTTGGCAGTAAAAAGATAATTATTTATTTTTTTAGTCAAAGTGCCGAAGTGTTTCGCCAATAACATTGACTTTTTGTATGTTTGGAGCTATTATTTTATAGTGGTATTTTGCTCTGCAAGGCGGCGTATAACTTGAACGGACGCCCGCGCAGAGAACGGACATATATATTTGAAAGGAAGGATACAAGTGGCAAAATACGTCCTTGCACTCGATCAGGGAACGACGAGCTCACGCGCCATCGTTTTCGACAAAAAGGGCAATATCGTAGCCAAGGCGCAGAAGGAGTTCGATCAGATCTATCCCGCCGCAGGCTGGGTCGAGCATGACCCGATGGAGATACTTTTCAGCCAGTTCCAGGCGGTGACTTCCGTCTTTGCTTCGGGCGGGATAAAGCCCGAGGATATAGCCGCTATCGGCATAACGAATCAGCGCGAGACCACCATTATGTGGGACAGGGAGACGGGCAAGCCCGTCTACAACGCCATCGTCTGGCAGTGCCGCCGCACAGCGGAGCTCTGCGAGCAGATAAAGGCGGACGGCATGGAGGAATACATAAAGGATAAGACCGGTCTTGTTATAGACGCGTATTTCTCCGGCACAAAGATAAAGTGGATCCTTGACAACGTTCCGGGCGCACGTGCGCTCGCCGAGGCGGATCAGCTGCTCTTCGGCACGGTCGAGACATGGCTCATATGGAATCTTACCGGCGGCAGAGTGCATATAACCGACTACTCCAACGCGTCGAGAACGATGCTCTTCGATGTCGACAATCTCTGCTGGGACGAGAAGATGTGCGAATATCTCAACATCCCGATGTCCATTCTGCCAGAGGTCAAGCCTTCGAGTATGGTATACGGCAAGGTCGCCGGCGGCATAATCGGTCTTGAGGATCTCGAGGGTATCCCGATCGCGGGGGCTATAGGCGATCAGCCGGCGGCTCTGTTCGGTCAGGCATGCTTTGAGCCCGGTCAGGCGAAGAACACCTACGGTACCGGCTGCTTCCTGCTGATGAACACGGGCGAAAAGCGCGTTAAATCAAAGAACAACCTGCTCACGGGCGTCGCATGGGGTATCGGCGACAAGGTAGAATACGCCATTGAGGGCTCTGCGTTCAACGCTGGCTCGGTCATAAAATGGCTTCGCGACGAGCTGCATATGATAGACAACGCAAAGCGCTGCGATGAGCTCGCCGAGAGCGTGCCCGATGCCAACGGCATATATTTTGTCCCCGCGTTCACGGGACTCGGCGCGCCCTATTGGGATATGTATGCGCGCGGCTGCATAGTCGGACTCACGCGCGGAGTCAACCGCGCCCATATCGCGCGAAGCGTCCTTGAGGCTATCGCCTATCAGATGACGGATCTCCTTGAAGCGATGGAGGACGATTCCGGAATAACATTTACAGAGCTTCGCGTCGACGGCGGCGCGAGCGTCAGCGATATCCTGCTCCAGATCCAGTCGGATATGATACGCACGATAGTTGACAGACCCAAGACCGTCGAGACGACCGCCCTCGGAGCGGCATACCTTGCGGGTCTTGCCGTCGGCTACTGGGCCAGCAAGGAAGACGTCGTCCGCAACCGCGCCATTGACCGTGTATTCCATCCGGAGATCACAGCAGAAGATCGTGCAGCCAAGGTTAAGGGCTGGAATAAGGCTGTCAAATGCTCCTACGGCTGGGCGAAGGACGAATAAAAATCGATTATTAGGAGAAGAAACGGAAAACAACCAAATATTGATGTATGACAGGGAGGAGTATTCATGTTCTTAAAGTACTTATGTGAGTTCCTTGGCACGATGATGCTGATTCTGCTCGGTGACGGCGTCGTTGCAAACGTAACCCTCAACAAGTCCGGCATGAAGGGCGCTGGCTCCATTCAGATTACCATTGCATGGGGCCTTGCGGTCATGGTTCCCGCGTTTATCTTCGGCGAAGCCTCCGGCGCAAGCTTCAACCCGGCGCTGACCATCGCACTGGCGGTCGGCGGTATGTTTGACTGGGCGCTGGTCCCCGGCTACATCATCGCGCAGATCCTCGGCGGTATCGTCGGCGGCATTCTCGTCTACATCCTCTTCAAAGATCACTTTGATGCGACGGAAGACCCCGGCACCAAGCTTGGCGTTTTCTCCACCGGCCCCTCTATTCCCAACACCGGTCGAAACATCGTACAGGAAGCCATTGCGACCTTCGTTCTGGTCTTCGCCATCTGCGGTCTGAATCAGGTTCCGGAACTCAATGCTGGCGTTGGCAAGCTTCTGGTCTTCGGCATCATCGTGTCCATCGGTATGTCCCTC
>ENA-OPFG01001074-OPFG01001074.1-human-gut-metagenome-genome-assembly--contig:-NODE-1074-length-14917-cov-2.386153_pt1 | contig 14917 bp, 16 predicted proteins | sample MGYA00241304_ERZ501542 | MGnify/ENA primary metagenome ERZ501542 (study PRJEB25962, sample SAMEA2042427) | human gut metagenome | biome: human gut; feature: human-associated habitat; material: faeces...
TTCCAACAATTCCCGAATTAGTTGAAGAGGTTGAAAGAGGTGCTATACTAACATCAGAAATAGAGATGCTTTTAAAATTAGCCCCTTGCAAAGTAATTGGAGTAACTGGAACAGAGGGAAAGACCACAACTACTTCTATCATTGCCGATATTATAAAAAAAGCAGGATATAATTGCTACTTAGGTGGTAACATTGGTAAACCTATATTTGTGGAAATAGACAATATAAAACCAGAAGATGTTATTGTTATAGAACTAAGTAGTTTTCAATTAATGGATATGGATGTGAGTCCAGAAATTTCAATAGTAACCAATATATATCCAGATCATCTAAATGTACATAAATCATATGAAGAGTATCAAGATGCTAAGAAAAATATTTTTAAATATCAGACTGAAAATGGACTTTTAATTTTGAATAAAGATAATGATATTACATATAGTTTTAGTAAGGAAGCCAATGGCAAAGTTATATTATTTAGTAGCAAGGAAAAATTGGAAAATGGATACATATATGATAGAGATGATGAAACAATAAAGTTTTGTAAAGACGGAATAAGAAGACATATACTAAAAAGAACAGATATAAAATTAAGAGGCATACATAATTACGAAAATATTTGTGCAGCATTAGCTGCTACTGCTCCTTTAGTAAGCATAGAAAAGCAAACAGAAGCAATAAAATCATTTAATGGTGTTGAACATAGACTAGAATTTGTAAGAGAATTAGACGGAGTAAAATACTACAATGATTCAATAGGAACGAGTCCAGCAAGTACAATAGCAGGATTAAATGCATTTGACGAAAATATTATTTTATTAGCTGGTGGTTCAGATAAAGGATTAGATTACAAAGAGGTTGGAGAAAATATTGCTAGAAAGGTTGGAATATTAATTTTAACCGGTCCGACAGCAGAAAAAATAGAAGATGCAACTTTAAAAGCAAAAAATGGAGAAAATGTAAAAATATATCACTGCGAAAACTTAAAAGAAGCAGTAGAATTATCTAAAAATGTTTCTACACCAGGTGATGTAGTACTTTTATCTCCAGCAAGTGCTAGTTTTGATGCGTTTAAGAACTTTGTAGAAAGAGGTATTAAATTTAAAGAATTAGTAAATAATCTTAAATAGTAACTAATTTTATTAATAATACATATTATATCTTGAATAAAAAAGGAGGTATAATATGTATTATTCTAATTATGAAGACTATATGAGAATGGTTTTAGGTTACCCGATGGAAAATACCAATTCTACATATAGAAATGATAATAATTGGTATTCTGCACAAAATAATGTAAATTCTTTAATATCTAATCCAGAAGAGCTTTATCCAGAAATATATAGAAAAATAAATCCTGCAGTATGTCAAATGTGTGATAAAAATGTTGAGCCATTAACTAAAGAATTATTAGAACAGATGACGGAACAAATATATAATACAGTTGAAGGGGATGTTAATACAGTAGTAAATATAAATGTAGAAGCGGGAAAAAGAGTAGACAATAGAGGAATAAAGGAACCTGCAAAAGCAGAAGTTAGAGAAAAAAGACAAAGAATAAATAATCCGCTTCTAAGAGATTTAATAAGAATATTAATATTAAATAGAATTTTAGGAGGAAATCGTCCGCCAATGCCACCTCCACGACCACCATTTCCAGGAGGGCAAGGAAGACCACCAAGAATGCCATTTACAAATAATCCATATGTAATTTAAAAAAATTTCCAATATATGCAAAATATCTTTGCATATATTTTTTTTATTTGTTAATAATAATATTATTATTTCTCATAAATTTATGAAAGGTGGTATATTATGAAAGTAAGAGAGTGTATGTGTAATAATGTTACATGGGTAAAACCTACTGATTCTGTATGTAATTGTGCAAAATTAATGAGCAATAATCATATTGGATGTATTCCAGTATGCGACGATTCACAAAACGTAGTTGGAATAGTTACAGATAGAGATATAATACTAAGAAGTGTGGCTTGTGATAAAGATGCAAAAAATACGCCTATAAGTGAAATAATGACTTGCAAAGTTTGTTCTTGCACACCAGACACTCATGTAAAAGAAGCGCAAAATATGATGAAAGAAAATCAAATACGCAGAATACCCGTTATGGAAAATAATAAAATAGTTGGAATACTTACATTGGGTGATTTAGCTGCAAATCCTGATGTAAATAATTCGGAAGTTACAAACACATTAGAGGATATTTGTAATTGCAATAAGAAAAATGCAGAATAGAAGTATTGATTTATGGGTAAGAACCTTTACTTGCCCGTAAATCAATAAATAATGCCAAAGGAGTACATATATGGTAATAGATATGAATTATTGGAGAAAAGTAATAAAAAGAATATTTATTTTCTTTTTAACAATAATAGGGGTATGGTTAGGCTTTAAATTGTCGGTATTTTATATGCCATTTTTAATTGCTTTTATTATATCCTTACTTTTAGAACCAATTATAAAAGTGTTGATGAGAAAAACTAAATTAAAGAGAAAGACAAGTGCTATTATTGTTTTTATTTTAGCGTTTTCTATAATAATAGGATTGCTTACATGGGGAATAGCGACACTTATCTCGGAAATTTCAAATATATTAGGAAATATTAATCAATTTTTAGATAAGGGATATTCCTTTATACAAAATACAATAAAAAGTTTTAATTTTGATAAAATTCAGATATCAGAACAAGTGAAAGCCACATTGCAAAGTTCTGCAACCGAGTTCTTAGGAACAATTACAGAGTGGGCCAAAAATGTATTAACATCAGCAATGGGCTTTATAACGTCTATCCCAACAATAGGCATATATGTTGTAATTACCTTTTTAGCTTTATATTTTATATGTGTAGATAAGGTATATATGTTGGATCAATTAGAGCATCATCTACCCAAAATATGGGTAAAAAAAATAGGTATTCATATAAGAGAATTGATAAAAACATTAGGCAAATATTTAAAAGCACAGGCAATCTTAATTTTAATTTCTTTTGTTATATCTCTAATTGGACTGTATATATTTCATTTTATAGGGTGGGGAATAAAGGTACCGCTGATTGCTGCATTGGGGATAGGATTTGTTGATGCCTTACCAATATTTGGCTCTGGAACTGCTATGTTACCATGGGCAGTATGGTGTGCAGTAAATGGAAACTTGAAATTGGCTATTGGATTACTAGTTTTATGGGCAATTATGAGTATAGTAAGGCAATTCATAGAGCCAAGAATAGTAAGCGGACAGATAGGGATACATCCAATATTTACTTTAATAGCAATGTATACTGGTTTCAAAATTCTGGGAGTAATAGGAATGCTATTAGGACCAATAATATTAATAGTATTAGAAAATATATTTGCAACAATGATAGATGACGGAGTATTTAAATCTATTTTTGATAGATAAAACCACCTCTACAAAACTGTAGAAGTGGTTACAAAATTATCATCTGGTGGATATACATACTCTTCAGAAGGATTAGATGCTTTATTTATTTTGGTAATCTTAATAACTGGAATTTCTCCATGGTAATTGCCTTTGGTAATTGTTCCTTCTATTTCTATCCATTCATTGTCTGCATAATTTTTAATTTCTGGGGAGGAACATAAAAAACCAACTACTACAGCTTTATAATCTGAAGAAATTATCATATTTCTGCCAAGAACAAATTGATCTTCTGAAAAATCATATAATCTGTAAACAAAACCTGTAAATTTAATATTTTGACCAACGTATAGGTCTAAATTATCATGAACATTTTTTAAAACATTAGTATAGTTAGAACTATTTAATTCATACAACTCACATTTTTTCAAGGAATCATTTGTTTTAAATGTACTTTTACTTACAAGAGTAAAACAAACGTATATAATAAGCAAAGAAATTGTTACTATAAGTATTCCTAAAATTGTTTTAGAGATTTTATCTCCATTTAATTTAAAATTATAAATAAACATTACAAATCCCCTTATATATAAAATTTTCTTAGTAAATAATTATGTTTTAAAAGTAAATATATGCTATAAAAGACTAAAATTAATTTGTAAATTATGGATGGCTTTGATATTAATGCTAGACTTTTAGGACGGTTTGTGATATATTATGATAGATAATAAATAGGAAGGAAGTATAATAAGAATATGTTCGGAAAAATTTTTAAAAGCTACAGTGAAAAAGAAGTAAAAAGGATTATGCCAACAGTTGAAAAGATTAATGAATTAGAGCCTGAAATTTCTAAATTATCTGACTCGGAATTGAGAAATAAAACAAATGAATTTAAAGATAAATTAAAAAATGGTAGTTCATTAAATGATATATTACCAGAAGCTTTTGCAGTTTGTAGAGAGGCTTCAAAAAGAGTATTAGGAATGAGACATTTTGATGTTCAATTAATAGGAGGAATTATATTACATCAAGGAAGAATAGCAGAAATGAAAACAGGTGAAGGTAAAACTTTAGTTGCTACATTACCTGTATATTTAAATGCTTTAACAGGCGGAGGAGTGCATGTTGTTACTGTTAATGATTATTTGGCTAAAAGAGATAGTGAATGGATGGGAAAATTGTATAGATTTTTAGGTTTATCGGTTGGCTTAGTTATATCTGGAATGAATCCAAAAGCTAAGAAGGAAGCATATGCGTGTGATATTACTTATGGCACTAACAATGAATATGGTTTTGACTATTTAAGAGATAATATGGTTATATATAAAGATCAACTTGTTCAAAGAAAATTGAATTTTGCAATAGTTGATGAGATTGATAGTATTTTAATTGATGAAGCACGTACTCCTCTTATAATTTCTGGTAGAGGAAAGCAATCATCGGATTTATACAAAAAAGCTGATAAATTTGTAAGAAAGTTAATCCCAAAAGTTATAGTAGAAGAAGATGCAAAAAACTTTGTACAAGCAGAGGATAACGAGAATTATGACTATATAGTAGACCTAAAAGCAAAATCAGCTTCGCTAACACAAAAGGGTATAAAAAAAGCTGAAGAAGAATTTGGATTAGAGAATTTTAATGATATAGAAAATTCTGAAATTGTTCATAATGTAAATCAAGCTCTTCGTGCACATGGTGTTATGAAGAAAGATATTGATTATATTGTTAAAGATGGTGAAGTTTTAATTGTTGACGAATTTACAGGACGTATTATGTATGGTAGAAGATATAACAATGGATTACATCAAGCTATAGAAGCAAAAGAAAATGTAAAAATAGCAGATGAATCTAAAACACTTGCAACAATAACATTCCAAAACTATTTTAGAATGTATAGTAAATTATCTGGTATGACAGGTACTGCTATGACAGAAAAGGATGAATTTGAAGAAATATATAAATTGGATGTTATTGCGATACCTACAAACAAAGAAATGATTAGAAAAGATAATTCTGATATTATATTCAAAAATGAAAATGGTAAATTTAGAGCAGTTATAAATGATATCAGGCAAAGTCATGAAAAAGGTCAACCAGTTTTAGTTGGTACAATTTCGATAGAAAAATCCGAAAAATTAAGTGAACTATTAAGAAAAGAAGGAATAAAGCACGAAGTTTTAAATGCAAAATATCATGAAAAAGAAGCGGAGATTATAGCACAAGCTGGTAAATATGGTGCAGTTACTATAGCAACAAATATGGCTGGACGTGGTACTGACATTATGCTTGGTGGAAACAGTGAGTATTTAGCAAAAGAGGAAATGAGGAAATTAGGATATTCAGAAGAACAGATAAATCAAGCAACAGCATTTAATGAAACAGATGATCAAGAAATTATCGCTTCTAGAAATAAGTTTAAGGAATTACAAAATAAATATAATTCATTGATAAAAGAAGAAAAGGAAAAGGTAATAGCAGCAGGTGGTTTAAAGATAATTGGTACAGAAAGACATGAATCTAGAAGAATTGATAATCAGTTAAGAGGACGTAGTGGACGTCAGGGAGATCCTGGAGAATCTAGATTCTATATTGGGCTTGATGATGATTTAATGAAAATATTTGGTGGAGAGACAATTACAAAATTGTATGATACTTTAGGTGCCGATGAAAATATGCCAATAGAATCTAAGTTGATTTCAAATTCAGTTGAATCTGCACAAAGAAGAGTAGAAGGAAGAAACTTTAGCATTAGAAAAAATGTATTAAATTATGATGACGTAATGAACACTCAAAGAGAAATAATATATAAACAAAGACGTGAGATTTTAGATGGAGAGGATTTAAAGGGAAATGTATTAGGCATGATAAAGTCTTTAATAGAAGATATAGCTACTCCATATTTTGCAGATGAACATATAAATAAAGAAGGTTTATTACAAGAATTGAATGCTAATTTAACAATTACAGAGTTGAATTCTTTACAAAAACCAGATGTGCATTTAAAAGAAGTTATAGAGGAAGCGGTAGAAAAAGCAACAGCTATTTATGAAGAAAGAGAGAATGAAATCGGTTCAGAAGAATTAAGAGAGTTAGAAAGGGTAGTAACATTAAAAGTTGTTGACGAAAAATGGATGGATCACATAGATAATATGGATGAATTAAAGGACGGTATCGGCTTACGTGCATATGGTCAAAAGGATCCAGTAGTACAATATAGAATAGAAGGATTTGATATGTTTGACCAAATGGTATTAGACATAAAAACCGATGTAGTCAAATTTTTAATGCATGCAAGAAAAAGAGAAGGAGACATAAAAAGAGAAGAAACTGTTAAAATAACGGGAGAAGGATTACAAAATTCAGCAATTAATAATTTAGATGGAACAATGGCTCCAAAAACATCAACTCCACAAAACCAAACAGTTATAAATAATGAGCCAAGAATAGGAAGAAATGACCCATGTCCTTGTGGGTCTGGTAAGAAATACAAGAACTGTTGTGGTAAATAACCTATAAAATAAGGGCTTGCGAGATTTTGAAAAACCAGAAAGCGATTCCAGAATAGATAGATTAGAGTATTATCAACATATTCAAAATGGAGTTAATGTGTATTTAAATGAAATAGGTGGACAAAGTCTTTCTGATAGTACGGAACGGAGAGGAAAGGTAGTATGAGTAAATTATTATTAGTAATTGATGTTCAAAATGATTTTATAAATAATAATACCTTAAAAGTTTTAGACAATATAAAAAATTTAATTGATTCTAAAATGTATGATATAGTTGCATTTACTAGATTTATTAATGATGAAGATAGTATTTGGTATAAAAAATTGAATTATAAGGGTTGTATAACAGAACAGCAACAAGAAATAGTAATAGATACCAAAAATTATAAAGTATTTGATAAAAGAATATATACTGCATTAAATGAAGAATTAAAACAGTTTATTGCCGAAAATAATATTAAAGAAATATATTTATGTGGATTTGATACTGACGCTTGTGTACAAAAGACAGCACTGGATATGTTTGAGCAAAATTATGATGTATACATATTAAAAGATTATTGTATGAGTCATACAGGAGAAGAAACTCATAATGCTTATATAAATAATATGAAAAGATTAATTGGTAGAGATAGAGTAATATAAGAAGCAATGTTGAAGCGATAATAGTGAAAGAAACATTAGTAAACTTAAAAAAAGTATATTAAACCATATATAGGTAAGTACAGATTGTAAACAATAACAAGTGTAAGGTTAAATACTTTTATAACAGAATTATGCGAGGAACATGATTTTTCAAGAGCATATTTTAAAAGTATATTAAAAGTTGTAAAAGGTTCTTTTCGTGACGCTTGTGATTTATATGGCTTTCTTAAATATAATCCAGCAATAACATTTCGACTTCCAAAAAAATGTCTAATGCGTTTTGTTGGGGGTAATAGTTATTATTGCCTATAACATTTTATTTTTATTATGGAGGGGAAAAGTATGAAGTTAATTGGTAAAATTTCAGATATTGATATAGGGGAAGAAGAAATAATATGTAAAAATCCTAAGAATAGAACAGCTGTTAGAGTAATATTAATTAATGACGACAATAAAATTGCAATATTATACAAAAAAAATAAAAATGAGTATAAATTAGTCGGAGGTGGCGTTGATGAAGGCGAAAGTTATGAAGAGGCATTAGAGAGAGAAACTTTAGAAGAATCAGGTTGCAAAATTGAAATTTTACAAGAATTAGGATATATAGAAGAATATAGGGGAAAAATGAATTTTAAACAGATTTCTTATGTATATGTAGCAAAAGTAATAGAAGATACTAAAGTTCTACATTTAACTCAAAAGGAAAAAGATGAAGGTTCTGAAATATGTTGGTTTGAGCCAGCAGAGGCTTTAAAAAAAATATCAGAGTGTTATGATAAAGTAAAGGCATCTGAATATAGTAGTGTATATTCCACAAAAATAATTATAAAAAGAGACATGTGTATATTACAAAAGTATTTAGAAAGTTTAAACGGTAATATATAAAGAGAATTTTATTTGGAGGCTAGAACAAAATTAAATTTTTCGTTTAATAGCTATAATTTTGTAGAACAGGTACAAAAAATTTAAGGTTAATTTAAAAACGGACTACAATGATAAATCAGAAAAGTGTTGAATATAAGAAAAGTATAAAAAATAAAAAGGGTTATAAGTAAAAGATAATTTCAAAAACCCTTCAAAATCACTTCATTGTTTTTATAAAAAAAGTAATTATAATTATATTATCAGAGATGAGGAAGTCTTAAAACATATAGACTTCTTCATTTTTGCTTTTCTTTTTAATAAAAAATGAAGGAGGTTTAGAAATATAAAAAGAAAAAGAGAAATTAAAATGAAAGTAATATCAATATTTTGCACAGCAATATTACTTGTAGTTGGTCTATCAGATATGGTTAAAGCAGATACTGTAAATATTCAATATGAAGGAAAAATAACATATGGTGCTTCGACAGTAGGCTCTTTTCATGTAGATGGAATAAGAGCATTTTGTATGGATCATGATAAAACAAGCCCATCTGATGGTACATCAGCAAAAACGAGTATTTATTCAGATCCGAATGTAGTAAAATGCTTATATTATGGTTAGGAAGGAGTAGAAGTTTGGTCAGGATTTAATGGAAATAGCAATTATGGTATTGTTGCAACTACTTTAGCATTAGACCACTATGTAAATGGTAGTAATAAAACAGTAGCCAAAGATTTTATTGCATTTCTTGATTCTGTTTCAGTTCCTGAAGATTCTTTAGATTTTACAACAAAAGAGCTAAACGCAAAGATTCAAGATGGCAAACAAGTAACTGAACAAACTATGATTACAGGAACATCAGGCATAACTTTAAAATTTGATATACCAAATGATGTTACTATTGTATGTGACAGTGGTAATTGGTCAAAAACAGGAGGTACAGTGGAAGTTAGTAATGGAGATTTAATTCATTTTGAAGCTCCAATTACAAAGACAGGTACTTGGTCATCTTCACAAATACCAAACTCATATATATTAAATGCAATATTAGCTCAAACAAGTGATTCAGGATTACAAAGATTAGTAAGACTTGGGAAAAAAGATCCTACAACATATACAAGTATATCTATTAATTTTATAAGTACAGGTGCTTTTGAAATCCACAAAACAGATAGTGAAACTGGTAATGGGATAAAAAATACTGTGTATACTGTAAAAAATTCTTCAGGAGAGCTAGTTGGAAAAATTAAAACAGATGAAAATGGATATGGAACTTTAGAAGGATTATATGCAGGCAACTATACTTTAAATGAAGAAAATTCAACTGAAAATTATTACATAACAAGTCTTGATGAAAATAGAAATAAAGCAAGTAAAAAATTTGATAAAATTATCAATTCAGATATAATAAATATGATTGCATCATATAAATAAAAAATATTCCTCTTTTTTTATTGATTATCAAAAAACTCCTTTTATTTTATAATAATATTTACTTTATATATAAAATAATGTATAATTTTTATAGTTATACATTTGATAGAAGACAAGAGAAATAGTATAAGTTATGTAGTAGATAATGATGTTGACAGTGTCAACGATTTGTCAACGGAAAATAAAATTTAATAAGAACAATAAAAACAATAAGAACGATAAGAACTGATGGGTTTTGTCCTTGTGGAAGTGGCAAAAAGTACAAACAATGTTGTGGTAAAAACGCATAAAATCAATACTTTCAGAGATTAGAGTAATTTACATAAATATGAAAATAACCCAAATTGTTTTCAATTTGTTTGCAAACAAAATAAAAAAACATAAAAGCCGTGAAACCCTTATAAATAAAGGAAATCTTTTGCAAACAATTTATGCAAACAAATAAAAGTCAGCATTCGTGCTGGCTTTTTCATTATAGAAAAAAATAATAAGATTTTATTATATTTTAAAAAAAGAGATGATGCTTTTGTAACTCCTAAAAAAGTGAGAGAGGAAAGATGGATTTCAAAATATAAATTAGATGCTAAGGATTCATCGAGAATTAAGTATTGGCATAATCCAAATGGAGTATCAAAATGTTTAATTTCAGATGTGGATTGGGTATTTAATGGTGTATTACCAAATGAGTTGAATTTATTGTGTTTTGAAGAATTTATCAGTTTTTCAAATAGTTCAAAATATAAGGATTTAGATATTGAAAAAGATGATATTTATGATAGAATATTAATGATGAAAGGGTTAAGAAAATGAAAGTGGAAAAGGCAGGATGTATATTAATTAATAAAGAAAATAATAAGATAGGACTAATATATAGGCAAAAACAAAAAGATTATTCTTTCCCGAAGGGGCATAGAGAATCAGAGGAGTCTTTGATAGAATGTGCAATAAGAGAAACAGCAGAAGAAACAAAAAGAGATTGTATTTTGTATAGTAATGAGCCTGTGGCTCAAGAACACTATTATGATTCAAAAAATGATGAAGTTGATATGTATTATTATATTGCAATTGATAATGGTAAAAGTAATAATGATTCTTTAGACACTCATGATTTAATATGGACATCATTTGATGATGTTTATAAAACTTTATCATATGATAGTTTAAAAAAAATTTGGTTAGAAGTTAAAAAATTAGTTTTAAAAATTATAGAAGATGAAAAGTAAATTTTATGAAATAAAAAATAAAGTAGTTACTAATATTAACATTGAAGTTGTAAGATAAATGCAGACACTTTTTTTATGTCTACATTTATCTTACAACTTCAAATACGATAAAAATGCTGATTTAATTTTTACAAGAGAAAACGGATTATATATAGGAACTGATTTAACTAGGTATCCTTTTAAAGTTATTCATCAAGAATTAGGACTAGAAAAATGTAGGTTTTATGATCTTCGTGGAAGTTATGCAACTAAAATATTAAATAATGGAATTGAAAATTGCATATTGGTATTTATATAAATATAGGGTATAATGAGTTCGGTAAATGAATGCAAACAATGTTTTCAATTTGTTTGCAGAAGATGAATATTTAGAATATTATTTGTACTAAATGTACTATAAATATAAATGTTACCTTGTTTAGATTCTACTGAAATATCAATAATATTCATAATATTGATAATACTATATATAACATACCACCAATTCCTTGTGAGTCTGGTAAGAAGTACAAACAATGCTGTGGAAGAAATCAATAAGACTTGTAAAGCCCTTAAATCAAGGGCTTTTTATTATAACATTAACAAGATTATTTTTTACATACGTTGTGAGAACGTATATAAAACGTATGTAAATTGCTTTTTGAAATCTAAAAGCCAGTATTTTCAAGGATTACGAAACATATGTACCACTGCCACTGTGGTATGGGTACATATTGATTTTGATGTTAAAAAGTGATAAAATAATTAAAAAAATAAAACATTTGGAGAGTGAAATAATATGAAAAATTCATTTAGTGAGTATGTTAAAAACAGAAAAATAACTGAAGAGGATAAAAAAAGAGGATTAGAATTAATTGATTTGATGAATAAAGCAGGATTAAAAGGAGATTATAAAATCCAAGGTGAATTTATTGATGGAAATTATTTTGATGTAATTTGGGAAAAATCCGAGACTGCAAAATTTGGAATACTTTTTTATGCTCATGGTGGAGATGATGTCATTCAATGGAAAGTACGCTATAATGGAAAAGATGAATATAATTCTCGAGAAGAATTGTTTACGGATACTAATGAGAAATTATTAAAAGTTTTAGAAGATTTTAATAGAGATAATTATATAATTACATGGACTGGACTATTTGGAATGAAACATGAAGAATGTATATATGATAGAAATGTAGATAAATATAAAAATAATAAAAAATATAATATTTTTAAGTTTTAGTATAAACAACTATTTTACATACGTTTTTACATACGTTCTTCTAGTAGTGCCGAGTGAATTTGAGTGTTCTCAAGTGCAAAAATATGCAAAATAATGGGTAAAAATGCTTATTAATGTAATAGAATATACCTAGAATAAAAGCCTTGTAGCAGTGGTTAAAAATATAAACAATGTTGTGGTAAATAAGCCTGCGAACCCACATAAAATAAGGATAAAACGTATATTGAAGTATAATTTTCAAATTGAATACAAAACGTATCTAAAAAATAGAAAATTGTAATTTATTATTAATTCAATTGAAAAATTTGCAATTTTGAATAAAATATAGTATAATTTACTCATTCACAAAGCCATTGCGAGGAAGAGTAAAAAAATATAAAGCATTTTAGAGAACTCTGTTAGGTGAAAAAGAGGATGTAAGTATTTTTTGAACATGGCCCTCAAGGCGAATGACTGAAATACTCTTAGTAGGTCATTACGGGAATGCCCGTTATAGCAGATACCTATAACTATGCATAGACATAAGTAGGTTAGTGAGTTTAATGCAGTAATGTATTAATAAATAAGAGTGGTAACGTGAATATATTCACCTCTTAGGGACAATATTGTTTCTAAGAGGTTTTTTATTTAAAGAAAGAGGGAGATAATATGAATATTATAATCGGAATTAGTTGGCCTTTTGCTAATGGAGAATTGCATATAGGTCATGCAGCAAGTAGTTTGCCTGGAGATGTTATAGCTAGATACCATAGACTTAAAGGAGATAAAGTTATATTAGTATCTGGTACTGATTGTCATGGAACACCAACTGAGGTAAAAGCATTACAAGAAAATAAAAGTCCAAAAGAAATAGTAGATGATTGCCATGTTTCATTTTCTAAAGATTTTAAAGACTTTGGTATAAGTTTTGACTTATACAATAGAACAGATGATCCTTATCATAAAGAGTTTGTTCAGGAACAATTTGTTAAATACTACAACAATGGTTATTTAGAAGAAAAGGAGGAAGAACAATTATATTGTGATAATTGTAAATTATTTTTAGCAGATCGCTATGTTATAGGTATATGCCCTAAATGTGGTGCTGAAATAAAAGGTGATGAATGTGAAAAATGTGGAAGTTTACTTACAATCGATGAAGTAAAAGAAACTAAATGTGCTATATGTGGTAATAAGGCATCATATAAGAAAAATAGAAATTTATATTTTAAACTTTCAATCTTTCAAGACAATATAAAAGAATTATTAGATTCTAAAAGAAATGATTGGAGAGGAAATGCTGTTAATTTCACTGAAAGATATCTTAAAGAAGGAATACCTGATAGATGTGTATCTCGTACTTTAAACTATGGTATTGATATTCCAATAGATGGATTTAAAGATAAAAAGCTATATGGTTGGTTTGAAAATGTATGGGGATATGTTACTGCTAGTAAAAAATATGCTGAAGAAAATTATTTAAATTGGGAAGATTTTTGGAAAGGTGAAAATAGCAAAATATACTTAGTTCATGCTAAAGATAATATTCCATTTCATACAGTTATATTTCCATCATTATTACTAGCAACCAATGATAATTATAGATTGCCTGATAAAATAGTGTCAGATGAATATATAACTATTGAAGGAGAAAAATTATCCAAGAGTAAAGGTAACTATATTACATTAAGACATTTATTAAATAATTATCCAGTAGATGTTATTAGATATTATTTTAGTATTAATAATCCTGAAACAAGAGATTTCAATTTCACTTATGAAGGTTTTATCAATTCTATTAATGGAGAGTTACTTGGTAAATGGGGTAACTTTGTTAATAGAACATTGCAATTTATTAATAAATCATTTTATGGTAATTTAAGCAGTAGTAATATTGATTCAACAATTGAAGCTAAGTTAAAAGATTTATATATTAATATTGGTAATGATATTGATAATGGAGATACAAAAGAAGGTTTATCAAAAATATTTGATTTTATAAACTATTCAAATAAGTATTTTGATGAAAATGAACCTTGGAAATTAGCTAAAGAAGATGTAATCAAATGTGAAGATATTTTATATAATTGTTGTAATATTATATTTAATATAAATAATTTACTTAAACCATACTTTGTAGAAACAACAAAAAAGGTAGAAGAATATTTAAATAGCAATATTATCAGCTGTAATTATCAAAAATTAGAAAAGGTTGAATTATCAGAAGAAATAAATCCATTATTTATCAGATATGATAAAAAAATAATTGAACAAGAAAGAGAACTTCTAAATAAAAATTAAGATTATTTAAAAATTGTAAAAAATTAAAATCAAATTATTTTAGATAAGTTTTTAGATAAGTTATGCTAGGTTTGCCGGGTGCTCCGGAGTGCAACCAAGATATTAACTAATGGAATTGAGATAAGAGATGTTGCTGATATACTTGGACATAGAAATGTAGAAACAACAGAAAATTATTATATTTCAAGTACAAAAAAATCTAGACGATTAGCAACTGATGTTTTTGATAAGATAGCAAAATCTGAAATTATAGAAGAAATTATTAAATATGAATAATTCGACAGATATAGGTTTACAATAGATATGTCACAGTAAGTGAAAAAATAAAAAATGAGAAAT
>ENA-OPFG01001081-OPFG01001081.1-human-gut-metagenome-genome-assembly--contig:-NODE-1081-length-14845-cov-2.381204_pt1 | contig 14845 bp, 9 predicted proteins | sample MGYA00241304_ERZ501542 | MGnify/ENA primary metagenome ERZ501542 (study PRJEB25962, sample SAMEA2042427) | human gut metagenome | biome: human gut; feature: human-associated habitat; material: faeces...
GGCCGTTGGGCGCTGATAAACTAACATATCAGCAAGAAGGAAGGCTTATGTGAAAGGAAAGGAGCGCAGGCTTACAATGTTTTGAATGAGGGAGTAGCAGTAGAGTATCGCATGGTGTGTATGCCTACTGTGTATATCACTAAAAAAGGGAAACCGACATTGTCAGTTTCCCTTTTTTATTTCGAAATAGGAGTCTGGAATTAACCGTTAACTCTTTTTTCTTTGATTCTTGCTTTCTTACCGGTAAGAGCGCGCAGGTAGTACAGTTTAGCGCGACGAACTTTACCCACCTTGTTCACTTCGATGCTGTCGATAGCCGGTGATTCAATCGGGAAAATACGTTCTACGCCTATGGTTCCTGACATCTTACGTACTGTAAAACGCTTCTTGTCTCCATGTCCGGCAATCTTGATAACAACACCACGGTACAGCTGTACACGTTCTTTGTTACCCTCGATAATACGATATGCTACTGTTACAGTGTCTCCTGCTTTGAAGCTCGGGTGCTGTTTTCCGGTAGCAAATGCTTCTTCTGCAATTTTAATTAAATCCATTGTTTTTATTATTAAATTGTTTCATCGTTACAACGCAACATACCAGGCTTCTCTCTTGGTGTCCTGACAGCGATTGCGCGAAAGCGGTGCAAAGGAACGAATTATTTGCCAGATACACAAGTGCTTCAAGCTTTTTTTCGCCAGTTGGGATGATTTTTGAGCGTTTCATTCTGCTAAACGCAAGTCTAAATAATCGGTTAATTGTGTGGCTCAGTCGCAAAAGAAAAGTATATTTGTAGCAATTTAAAACTAAATGAATATGAAGAAACAAACTTTCAGTCTCCTTGCGGGGGCAGTGTTGGCGGTTGCGCTTCTATTGGTTTCCTGCCATTCTTCCTACGAAGTGACCAAGGTAGAGGGAGGCAGAATTCCCATGAACTCTGTCTGGGATGCCGAGCCGGATGCCGAAGCCGTGGCTCTGCTGGCGCCTTACAAGGCCCGGATGGACAGCGTTATGTATCATGTGGTGGGAACCGCAGAAATGTCGATGGACAGATTCCGGCCCGAAAGCCTTTTATCCAATCTGATTGCAGATGTACTGCGTGAGGCTGCGGTGGAAGTGCTGGGCAAACCGGCCGATATGGGGCTAATCAATATCGGTGGAATCCGGAACTCCCTGACGGAAGGAGACATCACTACCGAAAACATCTATGAGATATTGCCTTTTGAGAATTCGCTCTGTGTGCTGACGATGAAAGGCTCTGCCATGAAGCACTTGTTTGAAAACATTGCGGTGAGACTTGGTGAAGGGGTGAGTGGTATACAGTTGGAAATCAGCAAGGATGGCAAGCTGCTCCAGGCTTCCATTGCCGGCAAGCCGGTGGAGGATGACCGTGACTATACGGTTGCCACGATTGATTATCTGGCTGATGGAAACGATGGAATGACGGCTTTCCTGCAGGCGGATAAAAGGGAGTGCCCGGATGGGGCTACACTGCGTGGTCTGTTCATGAAGTATGTGGAGAAGCAGACGGCAGCCGGCAAGAAGGTGACTTCGCGCATGGAGGGAAGAGTGGTCGTTAAAGAGTAAGCATTAAAAAAACAGAAGTTCTATGAAACATATGTATTCCTTGGCAGCCCTGCTGCTTTTCATGCTCCCCGCATCGGCACAGCAAGAGGAGCGTGTCATTACTGAAGAACCCCTTTGCCTGGTGTCCGCCGATTCTGTATCGTCCGGCCAATCCGGAAAACAACTGTTTATCCTGCACACCAGCGATACGCACAGCCGTATAGAACCCATCAGCGCCGAGGCTGCCGACGAGTATGCCGGGATGGGCGGTGTGGTGCGCCGTGCCGGTTTTGTAAAGCAGTTTCGCGGCAAGCATCCGGATATGTTGCTGCTGGATTGCGGAGACATCTCGCAAGGCACCCCTTATTATAACTTTTTCAAAGGCGAGCTGGAGGTCAAGATGATGAACCTCATGGGCTATGATGCCATGACGATAGGTAATCATGAATTTGATTTCGGACTTGAGAATATGGCGGAATTGTTCCGTATGGCGGATTTTCCCGTGGTCTGTTCCAATTATGACGTGACGGGTACGGTACTCGAAGGGCTGGTGAAGCCTTATATCACCTTGGTGCGCGAAGGGGTGAAAATCGGAATCTTCGGCCTGGCCCCTAAGATGGAAGGGCTGGTGCAGGCGGATAAATGCATAGGCATTGTCTACAACGACCCGATAAAGGTGGCCCAGGAAATGACAGACCTTCTCAGGGAGAAGGAGAATTGCGAGGTTGTGATTTGCATGTCTCATTTGGGTATCCGCAGTGCAAATCCCGAAGGCGCTTCCGACGAGAACCTGGTAGGTAAGACGCGTGGCATTGATGTCATTTTGGGAGGACATTCGCATACTTTTATGGAAAAGCCTGCCGTTTATCTGAATGCGGACGGCAAGAGCGTTCCCGTGCTGCACACCGGAAAGAGTGGCATCTACGTAGGAGAAATGGTACTTACTTTAACTGAAAAATAGCATGATGAAAAGACTCACCCTCCTTTTATGGGTTGCAGGATTGTTTATATTGGGATTATCTTCACTTCACGCCCAGACGGGAGGCCCGTTTCTTCCTTCGGCTGCAGACAACCGGTGCCGGCAATGGGTGGACTCCGTGTTGTCAGGTCTGAATGTACACGAAAAAGTGGGGCAGCTCATCGTTGCCACCATTCCGGCCAGAGCAGACAAGGCCACGAAAAAGCAGATGCGCGAGCTGGTAAAGAAATACAAGGTCGGTGGCTTGCTGTTTTCCGAAGGTACTCCGGAAGAGCAGGCTATCTTGACCAATATGGCCCGGAAGGATGCCAAGATTCCCGTTATGGTTACTTTCGATGGAGAGTGGGGACTGTCAATGAGGCTGAAAGGCGCTCCGGACTATCCCCGTAATGCCGCCTTGGGATGTATCGAGGACAATGGCCTGATTGAAGAATATGGACGTGAGGTGGCCCGCCAGTTCCGCGAATTGGGGGTACACGTCAATTTTGCACCCGATGCGGATGTCAATACGAATCCGCTGAACCCGGTGATACACGTACGCTCCTTTGGCGAGAACCCGCAGCGGGTGGCGGAAAAGGTGGTGGCATACAGCCGTGGGCTCGAAAGCGGGGGCATACTTTCCGTTTGCAAGCATTTCCCCGGGCATGGCGATACGGATGTGGATTCTCATAAGGCGCTTCCTGCCTTGCACTACGACCGTGCACGCCTGGACAGTGTGGAACTTTATCCCTTCAAGGAAATGGTACGTGCCGGATTGGGGGGTGTCATGGTAGGCCATCTGCAAGTGCAGGCGCTGGACCCGGACGGGGTGACTCCTTCTTCCTTGTCGCGGAATGTGGTGACCGGGTTGTTGAAGGATGAACTCGGCTTTAAAGGGCTGGTGTTTACCGATGCCTTGGACATGAAGGGGGTGTCTGCCATTCCGCAGGTAACTACCAAAGCGCTGCTGGCGGGAAATGATATGGTGCTGGTACAGTTCAATACGAAGAATGCGGTGCAGGAGCTGGTAGATGCAGTGGAGTCGGGACAACTGAGTAAGGACGAACTTGATGCCAAGTGCCGCAAGGTATTGATGTACAAGTATATGCTTGGTTTGAGAAACCGCCAGCCGCAACTTCGGGTCAGCGGAATGAGCTATCGCATCAATACGGAGGAAGCGCAGGTGTTGGCTGCCAAGTTGCGCCGTTCGGCAGTGACTGTATTGAACAATTATTTCGATGTCCTCCCGCTGGCACCGGTGGAAGGTGATATTGCCGTGCTCAGCATCGGAGAGAAGGAGGCAGATGCTCCCTTTGTGGAAGCTATGAAAAAGAATGCAGGCATCGTCCATTTCCACTTGCCTTGGAATGCCGATGAGGCTCTCTGGCAGGAAGTGCAGGGGCAGTTGGCTGCTTTCCGTCGCGTGGTTATCAGCATCACCGGTTCGGCTTATGTCAGCGACCGTGATGTGGCCTTTCTGGAAGGCTTGAACCTGCGTGCTCCGCTGGTCTATACTTTTTTTACCTCTTACCGTACATTGCAACCTCTGATGCCCGCACTTGCCAAATCCAGCGCTGTGGTGCTGGCACATTCGGCAGAGACGGATTTGCAGCAATACGTGGCTGATGTTCTTTTTGCCAAAAAGCCGGCCAGTGGCAGAATGTCGATGAGTATCGGTAAACTGTTTCCAGCGGGAACGGGCTGTATGATTGAGCCGGGCATGAAACCGGGGAAGACTGTTCCGGAAGATTACGGCATGAAATCGTATGTGCTGCAAAGTATCGATGCCGTTGCCCGGAAGGGACTGGAAGCGGGAGCTTATCCCGGTTGCCGCGTGCTGGTGTGGAAAGACGGACTGCCGGTATATGACAAAGGCTTCGGAACCCACTCTGATAAGGATACCACTACTGTCCGTTCTTCGGACCTTTTTGATTTGGCTTCGCTGACCAAGACTACGGCTACGTTGCTTGCCGTCATGAAACTGTATGATGAGGGCAAGATAAAACTGGATGACAAGGTTTCCGCTTATCTGCCCTTCTTGCGCAATGGCAACAAGCGGAACATTACCATCCGCGAACTTTTGTTCCACGAATCGGGGCTTCCTCCCTATATCCGCTTCTACCTGGACATCATAGACCCGAATTCGGTGCACGGCCCGTACTCCCAGAGTTGGGTGGACGAGTGGCATCGTACGCAGGTAAGCGAGCATAGCTATTATTGTTCCGATTTTAAGTTCCGGAAAGGGATGGTGTCCGACAAGAATACACCGGTCTATACCCTGCACATGGCAGATGGCATGTGGCTGAACAAGAGTTTCAAGAATTCTATCCTTCAGCGGATAGCCAAGTGCGAGTTGGATGGCAAACGTTATGTTTACAGCGACCTTGGCTTCGTGCTGTTGCAGCAGGTAGTGGAGAAGGTGACGGAGCTGCCGATGGATTTGTACCTTGCCCGTGAGTTCTATGCCCCGATGGGATTGCAACGTACTATGTTTCTGCCTTTGACGAAGTTCACCAAAGCGGAAATCATGCCCACGGCATCCAATGACTTCCTGCGTCGCCAGGATATATGCGGATATGTGCATGACGAGACTGCTGCCTGCATGGGTGGGGTGTCCGGTAATGCAGGACTTTTCTCTACGGCCGAAGAGGTGGCAAAGGTTTATCAAATGTTGCTGAACGGCGGTGAATTCAATGGCAAGCGTTTCTTGAGTGAGGCAACCTGCCGTTTGTTTACGACGGAGAAATCTGCCATCAGCCGTCGCGGTCTGGGATTCGACAAGCCGGATGTATCCATTGTGAAGCGCAGCCCTTGTGCTCCTTCCGCTCCGGAAGCGGTATATGGACATACCGGATTTACCGGTACTTGTGCTTGGGTGGACCCGGAAAACAAGACGGTGTATGTATTCCTCAGCAACCGCTTGTGCCCCAATGTATGGAACACGAAACTGGGTGACATGAATATAAGAAGAGATATCCAGGAATTGATTTATAAAAGTATTATTCCGCAAATCCCCTAAAAACAATCTATCTATAAGGAATGAAGAGAATATACCTGCTTGCCTATATCACTATATTGTGTTGTCTTTGTCCGCTTCTGAAAGCGCAGCTTGGCCCGATGCCGTTTACTCCGGTGCCGCCGAACGACCCTTCGCTTGTACGTCTCTTGAACAGTGACGTGCGGTGCAGGCAGTGGGTGGATTCCGTCATGCAGCGTCTGACTCTGAAAGAACGCATCGGACAACTGTTCATCTATACGATTGCCCCCCAGCAGGACAAGGCCAACAAGGAACTGCTGCGTAAGGTGGTGGAGGACTATAAGGTAGGCGGTCTGTTATTTTCCGGCGGATTGATGCAGAACCAGGTGATGTTGACCAATGAGGCGCAGCGGATGGCGGAAGTTCCGCTGATGATTACCTTTGACGGTGAATGGGGGCTGGCTATGCGCCTTCGCGGTACTCCGAACTTTCCGCGAAACATGGTGCTGGGCTGCATACAGAACGATACACTGATTTATGAATATGGGCGCGAGGTGGCCCGCCAATGCCGTGAACTGGGGGTGCAAGTGAATTTTGCTCCCGTAGCGGATGTGAATATCAATCCCAAGAATCCGGTTATCAATACCCGTTCCTTCGGTGAAAGTCCGTTCAATGTGGCGAACAAGGTTGTTGCCTACTCCAAAGGGTTGGAGGATGGTGGTGTACTTTCTGTCAGCAAGCACTTTCCGGGGCATGGGGATACGGATGTTGATTCTCATAAGGCGTTGCCCGTGCTGCCTTTTACCCGTGCCCGTCTGGACAGTATAGAGCTTTATCCTTTCAGAAAAGCTATTCGTGCCGGATTGGGAGGAATGATGGTGGGGCACTTGGAGGTGCCTACCATAGAGCCGCAAAAGGGGCTCCCGTCTTCGCTTTCGCGTAAGGTAGTTTCCGGTCTGTTGGTGAATGACCTCGGCTTTCAGGGGCTTGTCTTTACAGATGCCCTTGCCATGAAAGGGGTATCGGGCAATGAAAGCATCTGTTTGCAGGCGCTGAAAGCCGGCAATGATTTGCTGCTTGTCCCCCGGCGTATTAAGGAAGAAGTGGAGGCTGTGCTTGCCGCTGTGAAAAAAGGGGAGCTGACAGAGAAAGAGATAGAGGCGAAATGCCGTAAAGTACTGAAATATAAATATGCCCTTGGGTTGGAAAAGAAACCCCATGTACAGCTTTCAGGTTTGGGGACCCGCATCAATACTCCGAAAACGCGTGATTTGATGCGCCGGCTGAACTTGGCGGCCATCACTGTGCTGGATAACCGGGACGAGGTACTTCCGCTGGACCCTTCCATCGGTGAAGTTGCCGTGCTCAATGTGGGAGAAGCGCAGGAAATCCGGCCGTTCCTCAAGGAACTGTCGCAGTATACCCGTCCTGTGGAGTTCCATTTGGGCAAGAATCTGCCGGAGGCTGACGGGAACCGTTTGAGAAATGCGCTGGCCAAGTACAAACGTATTCTGGTCTGTGTCACCGAACACCGTTTGACGCCCTATCAGAATTTCTTTGCAAAGTTCGCTCCTGACGTACCGGTGGTTTATCTGTTCTTTATTCCTGGCAAGCAGGTATTGCAGATAAAACAAGGGGACGCTGCTGCTGAAGCGGTGATTTTGGCACACTCCTCCAACGAGGAGGTACAGCGGCAGGTTGCCCGGATTGTTTATGGCAGTGCTTGTTCAGAGGGACGCTTGTCTGCCAGTATCGGTAGCCGGTTTGCTGCCGGTGCGGGAGTGACGCTGACTCCTCAAAGCGCCCCCCGCTTTGTACCCGAAGAGCATGGTATGAATTCCCGTCTGCTGGCTGAAATAGACAAGATAGCTGAAGAAGGCATTCGTGAAGGGGCTTACCCCGGTTGCCAGGTGGTGGTGCTGAAGGATGGCAGGGAGATGTATAATAAAGCTTTCGGTACCCACGTCTGGAACGAGGCCGGAAGCAAGGCGCTTCCCGTGAAGAAAACGGATGTGTACGACATCGCCTCGCTGACAAAGACCACGGCCACACTGCTTGCTGTGATGAAGTTGTACGATGGCGGACGCCTCAATCTTACAGACCGGGTGTCGGATTATCTGCCTTTCCTACAGGATACGGACAAGAAGAATATTACGGTACGCGAACTGCTGATGCATGAATCCGGTCTGCCTTCTACCTTGCTATTCTATCAGGAAGCGATTGATGAAGAGAGCTACACCGGCACTTTGTTCAAGGCACGTCCCGATGCCCGGCATTCTGCACGCATCGGACGGCAGACTTGGGCGAACCCTAAGTTCCGCTTCCGCCAGGGACTGACGTCGAAGGTGCAGACACCGGAACATACAATGCAAGTGTCCGACAGCCTTTGGCTGAACCGTTCCTTCAAGCAAGAGTACTTGCAGAAGATTGTGGATACTCCGCTTAGAGATAAACGTTACCGTTATAGTTGTGTGGGCTTTATTTTGTTGCAGCAGTTGGTCGAGGCGCGCACCGGCATGTCTATGGACGAATATTTGGCCAAGGAATTCTATACTCCGATGGGATTGGAGCGTACGGGGTATCTTCCTCTGCGCTTCTTGAAGAAGGAAGATATTGTACCTTCATCAACAGATCCTTTCTTGCGTAAGACTACCTTGCAAGGATTTGTACATGATGAATCTGCAGCTTTTCAGGGCGGCGTTTCCGGTAATGCCGGGCTGTTTTCCACTGCCGAAGAAGTGGCAAAAGTCTATCAGATGTTGCTGAATGGGGGTGAGCTGGACGGTAAGCGCTATTTGAGCAAGGAGACTTGCAGGGTATTTACTACCACCGTCTCAAGGATAAGCCGCCGGGGGCTGGGATTTGATAAGCCCGACCAGCGTAATCCCCAGAAGAGTCCCTGCGCAGAGTCTGCCCCTGCTTCTGTCTACGGCCATACCGGTTTCACGGGCACTTGCGCCTGGACAGACCCGGAGAATGGCTTGGTTTATGTCTTTTTGAGCAACCGCACCTATCCGGATGTGTGGAATAACAAGTTGATGAGGCTGGATATAAGGACGAGGATTCAGGAGGCTGTATATAAGGCGATGCTGGGAGGAAAAAAATAACTGGTACAATTAAAAAGAGCCTCCCTTGCTCACGCAGGAAAGGCTCTTTTCTTCTTCAATTTTGAAACAATTAAATTCTATCTGTTAAGCTTTAAGTGTGTGTCTTATCAGAACGCAATACCTACGCGCAGACCGAAATTGCTCAAACCGTCTACGCTGTACGTAAAGAGGTCACCTTTGTTCGTACCGTAGCTGTAATAGGCTGCGAAATGCAAGCCCGGTCCATAAGCCCAAGGATACACATTGAAACCAATTTCAGGAGATACATAGAAACCCCATGTATCTTTGTTGGCTTCGAATACGTTGAAAGTTGACTTCAACTGTGCATATTCAGCACCCAGTTTTACACCGGCATACGGCTGGAATGCACCTCCACGGTTCCATACATAGCGGGAGGCCAGACCGAAAGGCAACTGGAATGCAGTGTGCTGCTGGTCGGTATTCAGACTGCCGCCTTCGCCTACGGGAAGTGTCTGGCGACCGAAATACTCATGGTTGCTATGGTAGTTCAAGAAAGCTCCCAATGCAAAATTGTCTGTCAGGAAGTAACCGCCTTCAAAATTCATACCCCAGCCGCTTGATTTGTCGGCGAAGTTGTTGCTGAGGGGAAAGTTATATTGCCAGTCGATATTGGCATAACCGTTATCGGTCATCTGTGCCTTCGTCGGTAGGGCGAAGACGAGAGCAAGAGCGGCAACCGCAAGTACTCTCAAGGAAAGATATTTTATTGTTTTCATACTTTGTTCTTGTTTTTTGGTTCAATGGCAACTTCCCAGTCCGGAAAGGATGCTGCCGTATTATTCTTGTTACCTTAATATTGGGTAACCCGTCATTTGTCACTTATAGCTCGTAGCTTGTCACTACTTGTTAGTCAGGTAAGTTGATTGAGTGAAAGCTTGGTTCACACCTTGCACGGCAAGTTTGGTATTGACAGAAGTAGAACCACTCAGCAAGCCGCTCATATAGCTGGTCCACAGAACAGGAAGTTTCTCGCTCTGGCCTTGCGGCGCCTCCAGATTCAACAATTCGCTGATAAAGGAACCGGTGCTGTAGGAATAGTTCACGGCATAGGGATAATACCATCCGCCCCAGTTGCCCCAGTAAGGAGCATCCCAGTAGCCTGGATAGTTCCACCACCATTCGGGACGTCCGTAGTCGGTGAAGTAATAGGTACTTCTGACATAGCTTACCTGCAAGCCAAGGTCGGCTTCTTCCCGGTCCTCCACACGGGTGTAGCCGCGGCTGTTCATGTTAGCAACATAAGCGCTGAGAATTTCCTGGGCATTCTCATCTTTCCAGTATTCGGCGTTTTCCTTATCACCGATGACCAGAATGCTGTCCGGCAAGTAATAAGTTTCGAAGGTTTTGAAATCCGCCTTCTTGTCATAGTTGGTATAAACCAGATAATTATTGTCCAGCTTATCCATGTCAGGGTCTTTTTCGCAAGATGCAAGCGTCACTGCAAAGACCGCTAATAATAGGGGAATAAATTTCTTCATACTTTTATAATTGTTTAGGTTTAATATAAATTCCTGCCCTATGGTACCTTAGGCTTTTGTGAGAAAAAACAAGATAGGATATAAAAGGTTCACGTAGAGGTATGTTAAAAGTGATAAAGGAATAGGGTGACAGCACTTTTAACGTAACTGTCACCCTATTGCACTTATCATGTCATTACTTTATCACCCTATCATCTTTTCCATATCCGTGCTGTCCATCCTCCTCCGGGTGCCATGTGTATGTTCAGCTTGTCTCCCGAGGTCACGGTGCGTACTTCTTTCTTGTAGTCGGTTGCTTCCCGGTCGGCATTGATGCCGTCGGAAAAGATTTCGGCTTCGTAACTTCCTTCTCCGAGGAAGGAAAGGTCGATGGTACAGTCGCGTGGTGTCCAGTCGGTCATGGAGGCGATGTACCAGACGTCTCCCTTGCGGCGTGCCAGTGTAAGGTATTCGCCTACTTCACCGTCCAGTGCCACGGTCTCGTCGAAAACGGTAGGCACTTTGGCAATGAAGTCCGTGCATTCCTGCTCCTTCATATATTTGCTGGGGCTGTCGGCAAGCATTTGCAGCGGGGCTTCGAAGAGGGTGTACATCGCCATCTGGTGGACGCGCGTACCCTGGCTCATCGGATGGTCGTTGACGGCACGGAAGGTTTCGCGGGTTGCGTTCATTGTGGCTCCCGGTGTGTAGTCCATCGGGCCTATAAGCATACGCAGGTAGGGAGCAGTCACGTCATAGCGTGGGAAGTTGTGGAGGGGGGCTCCGTTCACTATCGGTTCCCATTTGGCGTTCTCCAATCCCTTTACACCTTCAAAGTTCAGGACGTTGGGATAGGTGCGCTGTATACCGTATGGCTTGAGGCCATGCAGGTCCAATACCAGGCGGTGCTCGGCGGCGCAGGCTACAATACGTTCTACAGACTGTACCAGTGGCTGGTCGTCACGGTCGAAGAAGTCTATCTTGAAGCCTTTGATACCCATCTGTGCATAGTGGCTGAATGCGGTTTCTGTATCTTTGGCAGAGTTTCGCCAGCTTGCCCAGAGAATGATGCCGACGCCCTTCTGGTTTCCGTAGGCTACCAGTTCCTTTAAGTCGATATCCGGATTCAGGTCTTTCAATAAGGATTCGTTTCCGCTCCAGCCGTCATCGATGATGATATATTCCAGGTTGTTGTCGGCGGCAAAGTCGATGAATGCCTTATAAGTCGGGGTGTTCATGCCGGCTTTGAAGTCTACGCCAGTCAAGTTGCAGGTGTTCCACCAGTCCCAAGCCACTTTGCCGGGTTTAATCCAGGAAATGTCTTTGATGCGGCAGGCGGGGGCAAGACGCTGTGCCATGTCGTTGTCGGCAAGCTGCGTGTCCTTTTCGGTGACGAGCACCACACGCCAGGGGAGCTCCTGCTTGGCACAACGGGCGATGTAGTCTGCACGCTTGGTCGGTATCAAGTTCAGCCGGTTGTGTCCGCCGATTATTTCTTCCAGCGGATAGGGGGCAAATGCTGCCTGCACTCCTTGACGTGTCTGGGGATTTACAGTGAGGAACATGCCGGGATAGTTTTCCAATCCGGCTTCCATGATAACGGCTTTCTTTCCTCCGTCCAGGCAAACCATCAGTGGGGTGATGGAGAGTGAGTCGGTGTGCATTTTGGACAACGGGGCTTCGTCGTAGTAAGACTCGAATGAGAAGCAATAGCGCTCACCATTGCGGTTGTCGTTTATGTAAGGTACAAATGCTTGGTAATCCTTGTCGAAATTGAAGTCCGCTGTTTCGTTGAGGACGATAAACGGCTTGTTCTGTTCGGAAATGAAGCGATAGGCAGCGCCGTCATCGTATGCGCGGAACTGTACGTTGTAGCCTCCGCGGCATTTCAGTGTCAGCTGGTTGTAGACATCCTTCACACTTGCTTTTTTATAGAGGGGAGTGGGGAAGGAGGACTCCACGGACTTGCGTTCTGCACGGATTACTTTTACATTTTTACCGAAAGTTATTGCTTTCTTGGCTGATTTTTCATCTCTGCCTTGCAGGGCGATGGCAGAGGGTTGCAGCACCGTGGTTCCGTCGTGTGCTATCTGCCAGGTGAGGGCTTCTCCGGCATCTACCGTAACGGATAGTTTTCCGTTGGGTGATGCAAGTTGGTATTGCTGTGCACGGACCGTGCCCAAGCAAAGGAATAATAAACAAAAGGTTTGAATAAGGAGGCTTTTCATGTTGATTTATTTTTGAATGATTTTCTTTATCTTCTCCAGTTCCTCGGCAGAGAAGTCTGTATTTTCAGTCGCTTTCAGGTTATCTGCCAGTTGGGCAACGGAGCTCGCTCCGATGATGACGCTTGTCACCAGGTCGTCCTTCAACAGCCAGGCAAGTGACATCTCGGCAAGGGTTTGCCCGCGTGAGGCAGCAACTTCGTTGAGTGCCTTGATTTTTTGCAGCGTCTCGTCGGTCAGTGCTTCTTTCTTTAGGAAAGCCCCCTTTGCCATGCGCGAATCTTCGGGAATACCGTTCAGGTAGCGGTTGGTCAGCAGGCCCTGCGCCAGCGGGGAGAAGGCGATGAAGCCGGTTCCGTTCCCTTTGGCTTGCTGCAGGATACCTTCTTCTTCCGGTTCGCGGTTGAAGAGATTGTATCTGCCTTGATAGAGCAGGCAGTGTACATCCCGTTCTTCCAGGTATTTGTAGGCAAACTCGGCCGCCTCTTTGGGATATTTGGAGATTCCTACATAGAGTGCTTTGCCTTGCCGTACGATATCAACCAGTGCTTGCAGGGTCTCTTCAAGCGGAGTATCCGGGTCGTAGCGGTGGGAGTAGAAGATGTCCACATACTCCAGGTTCATCCGTTTCAGACTTTGGTTGAGGCTGCTCATCAGGTACTTGCGTGAGCCCCACTCCCCGTAGGGGCCGGGCCACATGTCGTGTCCGGCCTTGGTGGAGATGAATAGTTCGTCCCGATAGGGCATGAAGGATTTCTTCATAATCATTCCGAAAGTCTCTTCGGCGGAACCGTAGGAAGGACCGTAATTGTTGGCGAGGTCGAAATGCGTGATTCCACGGTCGAAGGCATAGTGCGCCATGGCCTGGGAATTGGCAAATGTGTTCACGTCGCCGAAGTTGTGCCACAATCCGAGTGATATTTCCGGCAGCAGGATGCCGCTTTGCCCGCAACGGCGGAATTTCATGCCGTTGTCATAGCGTTCGGGCGCTGGAGAATAAATAGGGTTTATCATGATATTGTATTTTGTGGGTTATCCCATTATTACTTCTACTGTATGCGTGCCCGGCAGATGGTTCACCACATTGCCTTCTATCGGCTGGCCGTCTACTGTGACGGACTTGATGCCTTTGCACACACCATCGGGATTCTTCACGGTAATATGATATTCTGCCCCGCGGAACCTACGCTTCACGTTGAAGCCTTTCCAGCCTGCCGGGATACAAGGATTGATTTCCAGACCTTCATACGAAGGCTTGATGCCGAGTATGAATTGCGTGATGGCATACCACATCCAGGCAGCCGTTCCAGTCAGCCAGCTGTTCTTGCCTTCGCCGGGGCGGGCGGCGTCCTTGCCGGCCACCATCTGGCAGCATACGTAAGGTTCTACTTTATGCAGGGCACTGTGCTCTTCGGTGTACGACGGGCATATCTTGCGGAAATACTCCCAGGAACGGTCACCCCGTCCCAGTACGGTTTCTCCGATGATGACCCACGGGTTGTTGTGGCAGAAGATACCTGCGTTCTCCTTGTAGCCGGCGGGATAGGTGGAGATTTCTCCATACTCCACAACATAGCGGGTGAAGGGTGGATTGTTGAGTACAATACCGTGCTCGCAGTCCAGGCGTTCCTTTACGGAGTCCAGCGCTTTTTTTACCATGCCTTCTTCCAGTCCGATGCCTGCCATGGTGCACCAGCCTTGCGATTCGATGAAGATTTGTCCTTCTTCGTTCTCTTTGGAGCCTACCTTGTGGCCGAAGTAATCGTAGGCGCGCAGATACCAGTCTCCGTCCCAGCCGTGTTTTTTTACGGCTTCCACCATATTGTCTATGTAGGTTTGCGCTCTGTTTGCTTCGTCGTCTTTACCCAGGCGGCGGCACAGCTCCACGTAGTCGCGTCCGCATACCACGAACAAGCCGGCAATCATCAGCGATTCTGCCTGGCTGCCTTCCGTCTGGTTTTCCGTGGTCTGGAAGGATTCATTCGGATCCCAGGAGAAGCAGTTCAGGTTCAGGCAGTCGTTCCAGTCGGCACGGCCGATGAGGGGCAACATGTGGGGGCCGAGGTTCTCGATGACGTGGTTGAAGGAAACGCGCAGGTGCTCGAACAGAGACACTTCCGAACCTTCTTTGTTGTCGAAGGGGACGGGCTCATCCAGGATACTGAAGTCTCCCGATTCCTTGATGTATGCCACCGTACCGAAGATAAGCCACATGGGGTCATCGTTGAAGCCGCCGCCGATGTCGTTGTTGCCGCGTTTGGTCAGCGGTTGGTATTGGTGGTAGCATCCTCCGTCGGGGAATTGGGTAGAAGCTATGTCGATGATTCGTTCGCGGGCTCGTTCCGGTATCTGATGCACGAAGCCCACGAGGTCCTGGTTGGAGTCGCGGAAACCCATTCCACGACCGATGCCGCTCTCGAAGAAAGAGGCGGAACGGGACATGTTGAAGGTAATCATGCACTGATACTGGTTCCAGATGTTCACCATGCGGTCCAGTTTTTCTTCGTCGGTCTTCACGACGTAGATGTCCAGCAGGC
>ENA-OPFG01001084-OPFG01001084.1-human-gut-metagenome-genome-assembly--contig:-NODE-1084-length-14838-cov-2.700061_pt1 | contig 14838 bp, 33 predicted proteins | sample MGYA00241304_ERZ501542 | MGnify/ENA primary metagenome ERZ501542 (study PRJEB25962, sample SAMEA2042427) | human gut metagenome | biome: human gut; feature: human-associated habitat; material: faeces...
GCTTTGCGCACCTGTTCTTTGCGGTCGGCCTTCTTTTTGATGCCTTTCAGCTCTGCAGCAAAATCCAGATATTCCTGCACCGTCATTTCCGGGTAAAGGGGCGGCTGTTCGGGCAGATAGCCCACACAGGCTTTGGCGGCATCAGCCTCCTCGGGCAGAGGGTGCCCTGCCACCGTCACCTGCCCACTGGTGGCAGAGAGATAGCCGGTGATGATGTTCATAATGGTGGATTTGCCCGCGCCGTTGGGCCCCAGCAGACCACAGATCTGGCCATCTGCCACGGTAAACGAGACATCGTCCACGGCAAGATGATTGCCATACTGTTTGGTGAGATGAGAAACTTCGATCACGTTCACAACGCTCCTTTCTAAGGCAGCGCAAAGCGCTTTTTGAAGATACTGGTTTATTTTAGTCCGGAAATGTGTTCAAAATAAGGGAACGGCGTGTAAATTACAATACAAATTCATATATGGCTATATTTTACGATACGTCGTTCACTTTTCTTAACCGAAGTTTCTACATTTTTATGCCAGGTCATACACGTTTATATATTTTTTGAAAAATTGGTGTAGTAATTGGTGTAGTGCTCAGCCATTTGCTATTCTTAAAAAATCGTCAACTGTAACAGGCAGATTGTACTCTGCATATACATCCAACGTCATTCGTATATTAGCGTGACCCATTAAATACTGAACAGATTTAACGTTCATACCAGCAGAAATCAGTCTTGTGCAGAACATGTGCCGAAAAGTATGTGGTGTCGTTTTTGGTAGAGTGTCGCCTGTTTCTCTATGGTATGCTCCAATCATACTTTCAATAATTGACTTGACGGAATCTTTGTCTTTTGGAGAAAGGGTTCCTCTTTTCAAAAATAGGAACGACGTATATCCATCCATCTCTGGACCAGGATCATTTAATGCTTCTCTTTGACAAATAAGCCTTTCGAAACTTTCTCTTGCGCTATCAGTAAGGGGGATTTTCCTTTTTCCGCTTTCACTTTTTGGCTCTTGCACAAATGTTCCAATTCCTGGGACATATGATATTTGATGTGTTATGTTTAAACAATTATTTTTTAAATCAACGTCATCAATTGTTATTCCGCATAACTCACCAACACGAACTCCTGTTTCATGCAGTATAATAAGCATATCTGTATATTTCTTATAGACTTTACTCGTTTTAGAAAAGTCAATAAGTTTTTTATACTGTTCTTCTGACAATAGAATTTTTTTCTTTTTCGTAGGCTTTATAAGTTTATTCAAGCTAAATGAAAACGGATTATAAGAAATCATATTCTCGTCAACGGCCATTTGAAAAGCAGGAGAAATTATATTTTTCATATTTCCGATAGCACATTGGCTCATTCCATTTTCGTTAAGAGATAAGAACCATTCTTTCGCATCTAATGTCGATATTGATGATATATTTTTTTCTCCAAATGAATCGTTTTTTATTTTTCTAAGATATTGCCCTCGTGTATAAGCAGAAGTTTCTTTAAGTGATTTTTTGTGAATAGTTTCATATCGTTTTATCAACTCATACATTGTTATTATCACATCGGCTTGTTCCACGTCAAACTCTAAAGCTTGTTTCTTTTTATCTCGAAGTGCTTTTAAATCATTTGCGTACATAGTATGTCGTTTTCCAAATTTATCTGTCCAGCGGTATTGATACAGGCCATCTTTTCTTTGGCTCTCACCTTCTTTTAAAACTCTACCTTTGTTATCTTTACGTCTTTCCATAATAGACTCCTTACATTATTATAAAGAGCCTTGATGTGACACCATAAGTATATCACACCAAAGCTCCAATTTCAAATCGAATAAGACTGATCTATGTACTTTTCAAGAGCTTTACGTTTAATAAGACGTTTTCGGCCTACAAAAAGCACAAATGGACAGTTTTGTTCTTCCGCCATTTCTCGAAGTTTGCATTGACCAATATTCGAATATGCTGCAGCTTCTTCTATTGTCAGGGTGGCTTTTTCCCAGATTGGGACTTCTTTCATACAATCACATCCTCCATCTTCTCTTCCCCATACTTTGCCACACATACATTGTAAAGCAGCATCGCCCTGGTCATCAGACCAACGCCACCGATACGTGGGGTTACTTTAATGTTATTCATTTTATAAACTTCATCAGCACAGTCTCCATGTTGCTTGCCATTCTCGTCGTAGTTAATGCCAACGTCAATGCAGATGTCTGTGTTGAATAGATCTATATGAGAAATAAAATTGCGTTTTCCAACCGCAGAGATGACAACATTTGCTAGTTTTGTAACGTAAGCAGTATTCTTCATGTAGCTCCCTGTACTATTCACAGAGATCACATTACAGTGCCGCTTAATCAGCATATCGACCAGTGGACGACCCACAATATCAGACTGACCACATACAAGCACATTCTTGCCATCCAGATTGTAACCGATGGAATCAAAAATCTTCATAACGCCAAGCGGAGTGCACGGCTGAAATTTGGATGTGGAATTAAAGCCATCAACATCAAGTTCATCTGGAATACAAATATTTTTAGGATCGATATGTTTTGGCAGCGGGAGCTGGACAATGATACCGTCCACATCTTCCCAATTATAATCTTCCAGTATCCTATTATTTAATTCATCCTCCGTAATATTTTCTGGCAGTTTGATAAGGTTTGCTTCGATTCCCACCTCTTCACAGTCACGTAATTTACCTTTAATATAAGCGTTGGATGCAGGGTTGTCCCCTACTTGATAAATATGTAAAATAGGAGCATAGTCATCTTCTGCGATAATATTCTTGATTTTATTTTTGATATCTTGTGCAATAGATTTACAATCAATAATCATTATGAACCTCCTATATAGAATCCAAGTTTTATCAAGGTCGCTTAGTAATATCGCAATCCATATCTCGTGCAAGCTCTAAAAAATCCTCAAAAGACAAGTCGTGCATAACTTCCGCAGTAGATACTTTATTCGGAGAGACGTATCGAAATTGCTTCTTCAGTTCGATGTAACTGTCACTATTTCTTTTGATTTTTACTGTTTCTGAGTGCTCACCGACATTTGGGATGGCAACATAAAAATGATTTTTAATTGTCTCCCCTATCCAATTTGGACGTCCAGATCCATCTCTGTTATAAAATTTCACTGAATATTCTTCAATCGAATTCTTCTCAACATATTGCAGCAAAGTTTTTTTATAAAAGATTTCTCTACGGTATGGAGCAATGTCACATAAGTCTGCAGAGATAATATAATATCCAAGCTCTTTCATCGATGTTCTCCTTTATACTTACTACTACTATACAGAATATTTCGTAGCTGATTGATAAAATCATCGACCGCGCACTTACTACAATCTAAATCAGAGGTACACATACTACAGCCATCTATGTAATGCTGCATCAAATCCTCTAATGATTTTTTTATAGTATTTTGCCTTGTTTTTGTAAAACCCTAATTCTTCCATAAAATCACCTCGTTACTGTACTAACTCCATTATTTTTAATCTGTCCTTTTTGAACATGAATTATTACAGAGTCAGCATTAACAGTATTGGTTGATTTATATTCGATATATGGAGCGTTGCTATCATATACAATTTTTACATGGCCTTTGATATTCATATAATTGCCATTACAAAGAACCGTAAGCATCTCGTAATTTTCTGCTGGGACATTAGATACCATAGTAGATGTATATCCGTAGATGCCCGATTCCAGTTCTTCAATAGTGGCAGTCCACTCAATCGGATTATAATGACGATAGATACCGTCGCCAATCGCCCATACAAAATATCCAACAATAAGAGTAATGAGCACACCGACTGTCAAAAACAAGATCTTTTCTCCAAGAGTGAGTTTTTCATTATTACCATCCAAGTTCAACACCACTTTCGTTTACAATATAGATGCCGTTGTCTTTCAAATACTCAATAAACTCTTCATGTGGTAATTTATGGGCGAGCTCACAAATAGTGTAGTTGCTTCTGCCTTTTACCCACTTTGTTTCTTTTCTCAAGTTAGACCACTGATGTACACGAAATTCCTTACAATGCCATTTTAAATGAAAGGCATCCGCACACAAATCGCAAATTGGTATCTCTACATAAAAGTCACCCGGATAGCGTTTTCGTCGCCACCACTCCATATCATAGAATACAATACCATAGAGTTCAGGATAATCTTCAAATCCATGTTCTCTAAGGTAAGCAAAACCCAATCCATTGATGGTCCATTCTGGCGATCTTGGAACTGTATATCGAAGCTGCGATTCTGTATGCGAGATACAGGCTTTGTTATATTTTCCATCAATGCCCATAATGTACCAGTCGGATTTATAATAGCCTATTTGTTTAGTCACAACTAATCACCTCCCCTGTATCATCACCCAACGGCCACGTGCATCCATAAAATGTTCCCAAATTTTCGATTTTAAAATAGTACCATTTTTTCGTCACGTAGTCATAAATACTGTAGCAAGTGCAGCGGCCATCCGGCCAATGGTTCTTTTTAATAGCATCAATATCAAGTTCTAAAAATCGTTTGATTTCGGATAATTTATATGAAGCAAAAATATAATCCCATGGGCCACGCCAATGGATAAACCACATGTGCTCTACGAAGTTCGGCCATTCTACAGAAAATCGTTCGACTGGTTTACTTCTGCCAAAATTCTTATATTGAAGAAAATAGTTGCTGATACCGTGTACACCAGTCCAATAATGGTCTTTAGTGCAGATGAAATGAGAATAGTTTTCCCATTCTGGATTTTGTATTTCCCAGTGATTCTTTTCGATTGAAAATCTATCGTCCATTCAATCTACCTCATAAAAGTCTAGTTCTTAAAAAATAAGCTTACGCTGATATTTATTTAAAACATATTGCATTTCTTCTACAATATCAATAACAGCGCACTCTGCTTTATCTTTTTGATATTCTTTTACAGAATCAACATCAATGTCAATATTGATTACATCATTATGGTATGGTTCTCCGGTCAAATCAATACCATAGGTGATCTCATCAAATGGAGCTTCGTACCATTCTCCAGTATTACCGTCTGCGAATCCAAATGTTAGTTCAGTATTCTCATTGTATCCGATTTCGTTTAGTTTGTTGATAAGCTCTACAACTTTCATCTCTTACACCATCCTTCGATTCTCTCACACGCTCTGCAAATTGCGTCAAAAAAGTCAACTCTCGTCTGCATCAGAAACAGTTTGAAGTACGTTCTCCGCTTCTTTGCGAGCCACCAATCGTTGTTTATATTCTTTGTTCGCGATTCGTTCTTGCTCATGCAATTCAAGTCCTTTCAGCCAATAAGATGGACATTCATAAATTTTTTCAAGTGTGTTTGCATCGCAAAAGTATTCTCGATCTCTCTTATTGTAATCATAATATCCAATAAATGACAAACCATAATCGCTTATTACAACGTTGTCTTTTAAAGGAATCGGACGTTCATCACAGACCTTGACCCAACCTAGGAAGTCTTCGCAAGATTCGGCGCAACTATCTCTTGTTTGCTTCCTAAAAGCGCATACTTCTTTATGTAGACATTTACTGCAAATAGCCATTTTTTCTCGCTTTCCAGCAGAAATTCTCTGCCCAATCATAAAATAGTTTTGGAATGTCTCGTACACAAGAAACAACTTCTTGAAGCAAGGTATTATTAGGCTCGTCCTCACAAGGTTCTTTATAAACACATTCCCATTTATATTCCCAGAGTTCAACTGTATTATCGTCTTGTGTGCTAATCTTTACTAAAATAGAATGAAGTTTGTCGTTTACACTTACGGAAGCATGACAATTTTCTTGTTTGAGAGGCCACTCATTTATTTTTGCAAATAAATTAAATGCCCTATCGACGGCCATTTCAAATAGTGGTTGCTCGTCAGAGCACATACATATTCGTTCTATATCCCCATCATGCAGAAGATTTAGTTCCCAAACTTTCATTATGTTCACCACACTTTAAAACATACATTCTTGAAAATAAGCTTGCTTTTGCATATTATTTTTCTTTATCGCAAATTCTGCAATACCGATGAAACGGAGATTCGATAATCTGCCAAAACACAGGTTTCCACTCGTGCTCACTAAAGATACGGCTGTTCTCCATAATATCAACCGGATAAGAACTAGAGCCACATTCAGGACAGTTGTATTTCAAATCACAATAATTTGCTGGCTTGAACTCTCCAAGAGAATCTGCATCCACCCAAAACTCGCAACCGCAGCTAGAGCATCTAAACTCTACTGCGTATTTTATTTTTGCTCTTTCTTTACCATGAACTTCAATTCGTACAGCCATCTGGCACCTCAATCTACAAAAATCTTTTCTCTTGGAACTGCTGGAAAACAAGAAACGACTTGTTCTCCGCATTCTGGACATTTTGCTAGTTTTACGCCTGGCGCATATTCTCGTATAACGGAATAACTCGGAAATTTAATATCTTTGTCATCAGCCCAAAATATACATCCACATTGGCACGAAAATTTTGCAGCGTATCTCTTTTTCTTTGGAGTCCCTTTGTGTTGAATAATCATAATCATAGCATTTCACCTCAATCTGCAAATACAAACTGTGTGTTAAAAAAGTTCGTCGCATGAATCATATTTTCTTCTGATAGAGCAATCTTGATAACTTCATCGTCGGTATGTGTCTCATCATATTCTACTGTGTCGCAAACCTTGTAAATTTTGCCGTCTTTCTCTTGAAGTAATGTTCCCTCACCAAGTTTTAATGGAGTTGTTTTCTTTTCTTCTCGAATATGTGCTTTCATACAATCTCCTTGATCAAATATCGTTAAACGCATCTATAGTCCATCCAATAAGACTATTTAGTTTTTCTATAATCTTATAAAGGATATTTTTTAAATAATGTTTCTGTTCAGGCATACTGCATGTAAATTCCGCTGGGCCTTCTCTTTTCGGAGAACTTGTTTGCATGACATATACTTCATCGTTGCGAATGATTCCAATTTGAGTACAGTTATCACCATTACAATTGCAAGTCTGATTTATTGTGATGTTCCGTTTCATATTATTTATTCCACCCACCCACCCTTAAAATTTACCTTTTATTCAGTAGGCCAACAGCCAGTTAACTCAAACCACGACTCGATAATGCTTATATCTTCATCAGTGAAAGTTTTCTTGCACTTATCAATTAGCCATTCAACGCCATCATAATTACGTATTTCCTCATACCCAAGATCTTCAAGACATTTGCAATATCCTTTTATTTGATCGTAATGAATGTGCTCGTGTATGGCAATCAAATCATTTCCTGAATACAGCTTAACCCTACTTGACGTTCCAAAAGGTGCGCCTTTATCATAATAGTGCTCTACAAAATAATATTTCATTACACAATACCAAACTTGGCGTTTACCTTTTTCAAATTGTCGGCTGCCTCGGCATAAGCGTCGCGTGCGGCATGATAATCGGCCATCTTAGCCGCCAGAATTCGTTTTGCTTCCTGTTCTGCAGTATCAGCATTTGCGAGCTCCTGATTCAGCTGAAAACCTGCCGCCTTGATGCCACTGGTAAAACCTTGCAGATCACTGGATGCAACCTTTTTCTCAGCGATATAAGTACCCCTCTTGCCGTTGACAACAGAGTCGGTGTTGAACATCTTTACGATGCAATCAGTGGTGCCATCGTTAACGTGATAAACATAAAAATACTTAGCCATAATTATTTCTCCTTTACTCTGTGATATTATATCTTTTTTTATGTTTCTCGAACTCACTACTAGCTTCTGAAAATTTTTGCGTTGCACAGAATAATCTTTTCTGAAAGCTTTCACGCTCATTACAAATTTTCTCAAGATCTTCTCTTGCCAACTTTTCTTTGTTCCACGCACATAGAAAAATCGCGTCTACTTCTTTATATCCAAGGTCTTCCAATGCCATACAATACATTAAAGTCTCTTTTTCTGAGGAAAACCGTTTTTCGATAAAATTCTCCCCATCAACAACACAGGCAAAACCAACCGTATTCCCATCACATTCTTTGTGAAATACTTTCATAGTATCCTCACTTTCCAGAACTCCCAAACCCTCCGGCACCACGCCCAGTTTCGTCCAATTCGGAAACTTCTTCAAAATCAGCCTGCCAGAACGGAACAACCGCCATTTGAGCAATGCGATCACCGTGAGTAATCATTTGAGGGATGTTAGAATGATTATGTAGTGATACAATATACTCTCCACGGTAATCCTGATCGCAAATCCCTGTTTTGTTTGCAGGAGCAAGTCCCTGCTTAGTTGCCAAACCGCTGCGAGCATAGATAGCGACATACCAACCTTCCGGCGGAGCCATCCGCAGACCAGTATGAACCTTAACGGTTTCGCCCGGCTGAATCATAATACAACGGTCACCGTTCTTATTCACCATCATTGCATCATCAAAACCAATATAAGCGTACAGGTCTGCACAAGCAGCGTTTTTTGAGCCATAAGTCGGCAGATGAGCATCGTCGTGCAATTTGTTGATTTTAATGTTGGGGCGATAAGCACGAGAACAAGCCTCAATAGTTCCGTTACGTCCAAAATACTTAGCTACGTTTCCTAAATCCATATTATTTTCCTTTCTTATCTTCTGGAGTCCACCAAAGGACTGGATTATCTTTTCCTGTACTCCTCCAAATATCAATCACCCTCTGATTTGAGCTTCCCATATATGGAAGAGAAATATCTTTTTGCGCCTCAATAAAAGGACCATCAACGAGAACTGTTGTGTATGAAAAAATGTTGACAAGAATAATGCTATCCCATGAGTCCATCCATTCTTGTCGCAGTTCTTCATATGTGTACCCCGTCCACAGCCAGATATCTTTTTTTCGCCCAAACTCTTTGTAAACACATTTGCAGATACGAAAGATTGTAGTTCTATTCTCCGGCAAGAGCGGATCTCCACCAGTGAGCGTAAGCCCTTGAATATAATCGGGTCGAAGTAAATCTACAATTTTATCAAGCGTTTCATCTGTGAATGGCTGACCACCATTCGGGTCCCATGTGGTAGGATTTTGACAACCTGGACAATGGTGATCACAACCCTGCACGAAAAGTGTGACGCGCACCCCTTCGCCATTCGCTATATCACATGGAACGATTTTAGCGTAGTTCATTTTGTATCACCCATCGATTTCAAGATTTTATTTCGTTCTTCATAAAGATCCACTAATTCCTCTCCGACGATAGAAATTGGCTGACGCATCCTCATGAGTTCGTGCATGTCGTATTTTACAATCTCAATGTCGCGATCTACTTGTTCTAGTGTTCTCATCTCAAATAAACCTCGTCCACATACTTGCACATACGATAATAAAAATATTCAGCGCAATACAGCCATACATTCCATTCTTCTTGTCGCCTCGGAAAATATATGTAGATGTGTCATACAGAATCTGCTCAGAGCGAATTACCGCTGCGGAGAAAATCAAAATAATATAAACTTTGGTCATAAGCCAAGCAATCTCGTTCAACATTTACGTCACTTCCTTCCATCTTGTTACAATGTGTTCTGCACGCTGCCACTCATGTAAACCGGTCTGCTTGTACCAGTTTACAAGGCTTACCGTTCTATCTAAAGACAGATACGGATGAATTGCGAAGCCAAGAAATACACTGTCGTCCGCATCACAGTAGCACAGCAACGGAACTCTGTCAGGCGGATTGTCGGCAGTAGCGTGCCAACTGGAAATATCAATCATGGTCTTTTCCTTTCTGTTAAAAGCGGAATTCTATCAAAATTTGTCAAGAATTTATTGCGATAATTCGTTAAATAATTTTAGCAAAAATCAGGAATTTTTCTCCTCCTCTGGCAGATACCGCCAATAGTCAGGTTCCTTAACAGCATAAAGGGCCCCAATTTCGTGCCATCCAACATAAGAACTCAGAACTGCTGTATCCTCTCTACCATCTTTATATCTAATCTGGCACGGTACACCATACTTCGGCAACTCAATATTTGTGCTTTTCCAACCGTCGTTTTCTTCAGGCCAGTCAATTCTAGCTCCGCAATTTCCGCAGTAGCCGTTCTGGTTTCCATCTTCGTTATAAAGGTACTCACCACTGCCACAGCACTGACAGGAGACGATACCATCTTCTGCAAAAGGATTGTTAATCATCGTTGTCCTCCTGCGGAAAATCCGGCCACGGTTGCCAATGAGTCACGTTAAAAAGAATATTTCCATCCGAATCTGTCCAAAAATCCTGTTCTTTGTAATATGAGGCGACTGTTTTGTATCTGCATCCATCAGGGTCTTTATCAACCACTAAAACATCGTCGCTCCAACCAGATTTTGGGTCTACTTCTGGATTACCATCTTTGGTATTTCTCCACGCATCGCTACCAAAGGCTTCTGCTGGAAATGTTTTATAAAACACACCTCGCTCATTCTTTAGAAAAATCCGCTCGGCCTGATTAAATACGTCGTCTGGAACTGAAAGTTCAATTGTCTTGCTACTTTTCTTTGCAACCACATTGATAATAATCATATCTGACTCCATGTTACTCACTGGTACAAGCCTCCTCTTTCTCTTTGTCATCAAAAAAAGATCCGTAATCAAACCACTGATCTTTGATGACGTTACCGATGATTTTCACAGGTTCTCCTCTTTCGATAGCTGCACGGATGTATTTCCCTTTTAGTGATTCAAGTTTAGAACAATCAACAACATCTAAAATCCTTACGATAGCTTCAGCTCCGTCTTCATAACCTTCAAAATTTGCGGCACTTCCATCTTTAATAGACTCTTCGTTGATGTAGTATTTTCTACCGATAGAAGGGCCTGTGTAATTTACTCCCCATCCATCACCTTCTAAAGTGAGTGTAAGCGAAAGAAATCCGTAATCTTTTATTCCAAAAGATACATTTTTAATGTATGCGTTTCTCAGCTCATATCCATTAGCTTCAAGAAGGTCTTTAGTCCACTTTTTCATATATTTACCTCACAAAACGGCACTTTTATCAAGATTTATTCTTTTCAATAATGCCAGCAGTTTTCATAATTTCAAAGAAGTCATCCATAAGAGCTTCTGCCATTACCCCGGAAATTTTAGGAAGTTCTAAACCAAAATCCTTAAATGCACAATTGAGACAACCCCAAGGAGATAAAACATACTTCTTGTCATCGTCTTCAGGACTGATACTTTTATAAACTTCGTCCATTTTAACAACCTGCCTTTTCTACATTCTGAATCATACAGCTCATGTTAGGATTAGCCTTTTCAAAGCGATGATGCACCTTGTTCATAGCATCATTCTGATCCTGCGCTTTTACCATATATGTATTGAATGCCTGATTCCCATCATCGTAGTACATTACTTCAACAGACCAATAATCCATAAGACTCCTTTCTTTATCGACCGTTATAAAAATCAAACTCAACATCAGAAATAATATCTTCCATTTCATTTTGACTAATATTGTTCGCTTGTTGTATGACTCGAATAATTTCGAGAATCAACTGACGTATACGTTCCACATCCATATTTTCATGCCACCACACCCACCCTGCTTGTTTATTTAGAGTTTGTAAATAACATTTTTAAGTCTATTGGCTAGACTTCCTTCGATAAACTTTTCCAAAAGGAATAGCGCCAACCAGATTCCAGTTGCCACCTGAACCGAGAAAGTGGTAATATCAAATTTTATAAAAAGTGGACTCATTAGTTTAAAAAGGACCCAGATAATTACCATCGACATTGCCCAAGACACAAAACAAGAAGCTGCAAAGATAATTAAATTTTTAATATAAGAACCAAGTGCTTTGAAAAATTTATTCCATATCTCTATGTTAATCACCTTCTTCCAAGAATTTTCATTTTTAAAGCCTCATTTACTCACCCTTGGTGACGACTGTATCTGCACCCTGAACGGTGACCCAACCATGCTTCAGACGAGCTTCTGCTTCCTTCATCTGAATCAGTTCAGGAGTAATAGACTCCGAGAGTACCTTGTTTGCATCAGCCTCGGCCTGTGCCTCGATCATCTTAACGTCAGCTTCCGTCTGTGCCTTAACCTTATCAGTCTCTGCCTGAGCCAGAGCGGTCTGCTTATTCAGCTCTGCAATCTCTGCATCCTGCTTTGCCTGCTCCTTGGCACGAATCTTCTGCATCAGGGTATCATCAGGCTGTGCATCAACAATCAGTGCGGAAGAAACATTGATACCATATTCTGCGGTCAGCTTCTCATTCAGATAGTTGGTGATTGCGGTATTAACACCTGCACGGTCATCGGAATAAATCTGCATGACACTGAACTGAGGAGTAACTTCCTTGACGTAAGCAATAATATCATTCTGGATCTTGCTCTCCATCAGGCTCTCACCGTCCATACCACCAAACTTGGTGTACAGTTCAACAACATGCTCCGGCAGGAAGTTATAATTGACAGTCAGGTTGATTGCAATCGTACCGCCATTAGCAGGAGCGTCAATGTGCCAATCTGCGTGTTCCTTTGCACCATAGTCGGACGGAGCATTAGAAAAGACTACTCGCTGCTGAGTAATCGGAAACTCAGACACATGCTTCAGAGGGCTCATAAAATGCCATCCCTGAGAAATAGTTTGCTGCTCGACTCCCTTTGCGGAATAAACAACACCAACATAACCAGTATGCACTCGCTCGGTACAAATCACCGCGCCAACCGCAACGAGGAATGCAACAAAAATTGCCATAAATTTTTTCATAAATATCTCCTCAATCTTTGTAGTTATCTTTTAAAATGTAATAGGCGATAACCCATACAATCACAAAGAAAACAATGATTTCTTTCATAAGTAATCCCACCAGCCCACCACTTATACGTTATTTAATTGTCGCTCAGGTGAACTACTCGGTCGCGAATCTCCTGAGTACGTCCCTGATTCCAATAATTAGTCCCCAGGTATCCGCATGTACGTCTTACGACATTCATTTTGTTCTGGTCACGATTACCACAATTCGGGCACTCCCATACAAGCTTGTGGTTTTTCTCATCCTCTACAATTTTAATTTCGCCGTCGTAACCGCAGCACTGGCAGTAGTCGGACTTGGTGTTCAGCTCCGCATACATGATGTTGTCGTAAATGAACTGCATAACACTAAGCACCGCAGGAATGTTCTGCTGCAGATTTGGCACCTCGATATAGCTAATCGCCCCTCCGGGAGAAAGCTTCTGGAACTCGCTCTCAAACTTTAGCTTAGTGAAAGCATCGATATGTTCACGGACAACGACATGATAAGAATTTGTTACGTAGTCATGGTCAGTAACATCTGGAATCATACCAAACCGCTTCTGCAAGCAACGTGCAAATTCATATGTAGTGGACTCCAAAGGAGTACCATACAGGGAGTAATCGATGTTTTCAGCGGCCTTCCACTCGTTACACTTATCATTCATGTGCTGCATAATTTCGAGAGCAAAAGGTTTAGCATCAGGATCAGTGTGGCTCTTGCCGGTCATATACTTCACACACTCATACAGACCGGCATAACCCAGGCTTATGGTGGAGTAGCCGCCGAAGAGCAACTTGTCGATCTTCTCGCCCTTCTTTAGACGAGCTAATGCACCGTACTGCCACAGGATAGGGGCCATATCAGAAGGAGTGCCAAGTAGACGCTTGTGACGAATCTGTAGAGCTCGATGACACAATTCGAGTCGTTCATCGAAGATTTTCCAGAATTTATCCTTGTCCCCTTCTGAACTGCAAGCCACATCTACCAGATTGATAGTGACCACACCCTGGTTAAAGCGGCCATAATACTTATGCCCCTTAACCCAATTCTTGGCATCAGCTACGTTCTCAGTGGTGCGGTCAGGAGTAAGGAAGGATCTACAGCCCATGCTAGGCCATACACCGCCTTTAAGCTCCTTCATAACCTTTGCGGAAATATAATCAGGAACCATTCGCTTGGCAGTACACTTAGCCGCCAGCTCAGTCAGGTAATAATACTTAGAATCAGGATGAATGTTATCCTCATCAAGAACATAAATGAGCTTTGGGAAGGCCGGAGTGACCCATACACCAACTTCATTCTTTACACCCTGAATGCGCTGTTTCAACACTTCTTCAACAATTAGAGCCAAATCATCACGAGTCTGACCTTCTGGAACTTCATCGAGGTACATAAACACAGTGATAAAAGGGGCCTGACCGTTTGTCGTCATCAAAGTGACGACCTGATACTGGATGGTCTGCACACCACGAGCAATTTCTTTATGTAAACGCTCTTCTACAATTCGATTGATAGTTTCAGACTCCGGCATCTTATCGATTTCATTATTCTGAACCATCTCGTAAAATTCTTGGTGTACTTCACTTGTGATCTTCTTGCGGGAAACATCTACAAATGGAGCCAGATGTGAAAGTGTAATACTCTGACCTCCAACGACGAGCTTACCCGACGTTTGCAAACCGATGGATATACGGTTATAGGACAACCTCGGCTTACCGGTGATGGATTTTATGAGAGTACTATACTCGACCCGGAAGGTAACAATGTCGAAATTACCGAATGATAAATTAGTAAATCCCAATCAACTGATAAAAATTTCGGGTATCACAGACTGAGTGTCGGGAATAGAATATTTTTCTAACAGATGAAAGCAGTGTCGTTGAGAACGGAGCTTTGCTTCCCGACTTTGAACATAGTGATTTTCTAAATTTTCGTCTATATAACAAGCCTTGACATTATCTTGCAGTTGAAGGGATATAATTGATAATATTTCATTTTTTATGCTTTGGTCGAATATGGGAACAGCAGTCTCAATGCGTCTGTTCAAGTTCCGTCGCATCCAATCTGCCGAAGAAAGGTACATATCCTCATGTCCACCAGCGTAAAAATACCAAA
>ENA-OPFG01001090-OPFG01001090.1-human-gut-metagenome-genome-assembly--contig:-NODE-1090-length-14758-cov-2.242059_pt1 | contig 14758 bp, 10 predicted proteins | sample MGYA00241304_ERZ501542 | MGnify/ENA primary metagenome ERZ501542 (study PRJEB25962, sample SAMEA2042427) | human gut metagenome | biome: human gut; feature: human-associated habitat; material: faeces...
TTTTCAGCATCTTTTTTTGCCCCTTTTTTCAACTTTTTTTCACAACACATTGATTCTCCGTCACTTATTTCAGAAACTTTTTTCACCCCGTTTTCCTTCTTTTGCGACAGAAACAATTTTTCATAAAACGGATGGCGTGTAAGAGTGGCTGCCGACCCTATTATAACAAGTTTCATTCTTGCTCTTGTCATAGCCACATTCATGCGGCGTAGGTCGGAAAGAAATCCAATTTTCCCGTCATCATTACTTCTGACAAGGCTGATAAAAACCACATCCCGCTCCTGCCCTTGGAAGCCGTCGATTGTGTTTATTGCGATTTTTCCCTTCAATCGGCGCAAAACATTTCTTTTTTTCGCATTCCGACGCAGCCATGACACCTGAGCTTTGTATGGCGAAATAACCGCAAAATCCAAATTCTCATCCTCGACACGCTTCTCTCCTATCCTTTTTATATACGCTTCAAGGCTGTCGAGCATAAATTCACCCTCATCAGGATTGACCCTTCCCCCTGTCGCCGACACATATTTTTCAGAAAAATCCATTTCCGACGTGTCAAGCCATTCCACCGGCGAATCAAAATCAAGGATTCCCCGGCACTTCACCTCTTCCGCCGCCTGCAGACGTCCACCATAGAACCAATCGGACGAAAACCTCATAATGGCCTCGTTCATCCTGTACTGCACAGTCAACAGTTCTACCGCCGACCGGCATTTATCAACAACCGACTCCATCAGCGACCGCGACAGTCCGGCACGTTCCGCCTCCACCGACTTCACCGTGGGCGGCAACTGGCAATGGTCGCCGGCAAAAATAACACGATCAGCCTTGCGGATGGCTATCCAACACGCCGCCTCAAGAGCCTGTCCTGCTTCATCTATATATAAGGTGGTAAATCTGCGTCCTTTCAGCACCGCATTGTCGCTTCCGACCAACGTAGAAGCCACCACGCGGGCACTCTCAAAAATCTCCACCTGAATCTTCACTTCAAGTTCCACCGCCCTACGGCGAAGATTGTGCAGACGGTTGGACAACGCCGAGGCGTCAGCGCGCGACATGCGCCTTCTTCCAGCCGACACCTCACGGATAGCCTTGCGCACTCCCCACAGCTCAGGATAGTCGGGATGTGCCTCAAACTGACGCTCATACGTAGCCGACAAGACCTTATCGTCGACGCGCGCAGGATTTCCCACACGCAGCACCGGCACCCCACGGTCTATAAGTTTTCCACAAATCCAATCAACCGCCGCATTGCTCTGCGCACACACCATCACCTGCGGCTCGCGGCGCAGCGTCTCATAAACAGCCTCAACCAGCGTGGTGGTTTTTCCCGTACCAGGAGGCCCATGCACAACCATCACATCACGGCAGCACAAAGTCTTGTTGACAGCCCGCTGCTGACTCGCGTTCAGCCACGGGAACGTCATCGGCTGCAATTCACGAAAACCCGGAGCGACAAAGCCGCACAACACATCACGCAATTCAGCCAACCGCGAACCTTTAGCCGAAGCCACATCATCCAGCGCCTCGCGCATCGCCGCAAACGACGTTTCATCGAAAGCGAGATCCACCCCAAGACGGGCAACGCCGTCTATTTCTTTAAGTGCCGACGTAGACGGTAGGACAACAGCCATGTGGCAGCCATCGCAGAAACTTACCATTGCCTGGAAATTCCTATAAATTATCTTTCCGTCAAGAGCCTCATAAAAGAATCTGACCTGACGCCCATACTCAAACGCACTGTCGACATCGTCTGCCACCTCGTCTCTTGCTACTTCAACGACAAAGCGATTGAGCGAATTGTAATAACTGCGCCCAAGCCTCACAGGAAACCAGCACTGACCACGCGCAACACGGCGCATCACACCCTGCTCACCCGACAAGCGCTCAAATTCCGACTTCTCATATTCATACTCCATACGCAACAAATCGCGCTGTCGTTGGAAATGATGTTCTATACTTCCTTTATTGTCCATAATGCGCCACAAAAGTAGTCAAGAATCAGAAAAATGGTGTAACTTCGTAGAAAAATTCAGACATTTATATGAGAAAACTACTTCTTTCCTTTTTGGCAATAAGCATGTCGGCATTAGTAGCGCAAGCCTTCTCCATTGAGGCTTTGCGATTCCACTGCGCCGACGACACCACAAAAATCAATCAGATACTTCATGAAGCGGTTTCTAATACATCTCTGAAATCAGCAGGCAGCTATATGTCGTTTTTCGCCGACAAACTGCTCGGCACTCCATACGTGGCACACACTCTCGAAGGCGACCGCGAGTATCTCTCTATCAACGTAGACCAGCTCGACTGCACCACTTTCGTCGAGACGCTTGCCGCCCTTACTAAAGCCGCCAAAGCGAAATCCCCGTCATGGTATGCCTACGCATCCGCACTCGAAAGCATCCGCTACCACTCCGGACACATCGACGGCTACGCCTCACGCCTCCACTACATCAGCGCATGGATTATCGAAAACGCCAACCGCGGCAACTTCACGGAAATCACGTCAAGCCTTCCGCACAGCGAATACCTCACAAAAACAATCAACTACATGTCGACACACCGCGACAACTACCCCGCGCTCGCCGACAGCACCACCTTTGAAGGCATCCGGAATCTTGAAGCCGGCTACAACCGCCACATGTATCCATACATAAACAAGCGCAACCTCTACAAAAAAGATTTGTTTGCCGACCTGCGCGACGGCGACATCGTCTGCCTGACCACAAAAATCGACGGGCTCGACGTGTCGCACCTCGGCATTGTGCGATTTGTAAAGGGCAAGCCCCACCTGCTCCATGCGTCGTCGACGGCAAAAAAGGTAATTGTAGACAAAGACGACCTTTTCGAAATGCTGAAGCTTTCGCGCAATGTCACTGGAATCCGCGTGGTAAGGCTCACCGACGACTCTTTCTAAAAGAAACGAAAAGAGGGCTGGCAACCTTTCGGCTGTCAGCCCTCTTCATATCAAAGACTGATGATTATGCTTATTTGATTTCAATATCGCGCGTCAGTTTCGGAAGATTCTCCTTGCTGAGTTTTGGCAACGTGATGTCGAGCACACCGTTTTCCACAGCAGCACCGATTTTCTCCTTGTCCACATCGTCAGGCAAAATCATTGTCTGCTCAAATTTTGAGTAAGAGAATTCGCGGCGCAAATATTTGCGATCCTTCTTCTCCTCCATGTTGTCGGTTTTCTTCTCCATTGAGATTACAAGATTGTTGTCCTCATCAATATGGATATTGAAGTCTTCCTTAGTCATGCCCGGGGCAGCCACCTCAACTTTATATTCTCTTTCGCTTTCGCTAACATTGATGGCAGGAGCCGTAGCGTTTGCTTTTTCCATCCACTCGTTGTCAAAAAAATCATTGAAGATACTCGGCAACCATGTCTGATTATTTCTTCTTACTGGCATCATAATTATTATCTCCTATTTTTTGATTAAACATTCATTTTTTCGAACCTCATTCAGGTGTCGCCACCTTCGGAAGTTCGACCTGCAATCTTACAAAACCGATGCCAACCAGCTAAGCCTCAGCAAAGTGGACATTTTGGCGTCTTTCACTGACAAAACTTCGCCGCACACTGCCACTCTTTCGCCAACGGCGGCAACACACCCCTCGCAAAAAGTCTCGTTTCCTTGCGCCGCACAGGACTTTTTCATACATTTGCAAATCACAGAAAAGAACTTATGGAAAAAGGATATATACATATATATACAGGAAACGGCAAAGGCAAAACCACCGCCGCGTTCGGACTGGCGGTAAGAGCAATCTGCGCCGGCAAGAACGTGGCGGTATGCCAATTTGTAAAGTCGATGAAATACAGCGAGACCGGACTTCTGCAGCTTCTCTCCAACGCGCCCGCCAGTTTCGGCAAGCTGAGAATCGAGCAGTGCGGCCACGGGTGCTGTCTAATCCGCAAACCCGGAAAAGCCGACATCGACTGCGCGCTTTCCGGACTCGACAAATGCACTGAATGGATGCGCAGCGGAGAATGGGACGTTGTAGTCCTCGACGAGATAACAATCGCCATACACCTCGGACTCATATCAACCGAACAGGTAATAAACGCCATAAACAGCAAAGCCCCGTCAACCGAAATCGTAATAACCGGACGCTATGCCCCGTCTGAATTAATCGGCATCGCCGACTTGGTGACAGACATGCAAGAGGTGAAACACTACTACTCCGCCGGCGTTCTGTCGCGCAAAGGAATAGATGTATAGAAAACGCCATACTCCTATTATTTTTTTACCGAATTAGGCAAAAATGTTTTGGCATTTAAGAAATTGTGATTACCTTTGCGGTCGCTAATTGAATATTAACTTTTTAAACAAATTTAGAATGCATTTAAATTCTGAAGAAAAAAAGGCGATCTTCGAGAAGTACGGTAAGTCGAATACTGATACTGGGTCTGCAGAGTCTCAGATTGCATTATTTTCTATCCGTATCGCTCATTTGACTCAGCACTTGAAGTCAAATCACAAAGATCATAGTACTACTCGCGCTCTGAAGATGCTCGTTGGTAAGCGTCGCCGTCTGTTGGATTATCTGATCCGCACAGACATCAACCGCTACCGTGCAATCATCGCTAAAGAGGAGCTCGGAATCAGAAAGTAATTGTCTGCACAGCAGCAATTATGCAAGAGATTAAGGCTGTCCGCAATCGGGCAGCCTTTTTTGACGCCAATTTTTGCACGAAACATTGCTGTCAATTCACGGATTTTGAGTATTTTCGCAGTTAATATTCAACTATTAAGAAAGCTATTATGATCGACAAGGTTACAGTTAAGATTATAAACAAATCCAACAACGATTTGCCACAATACTCCACTCCAAGCGCCGCCGGCATGGATTTGCGGGCAAACCTCAGCGAGGCTGTCACATTAAGCCCGCTGGAACGGAAACTTATCCCCACAGGCATATTCATCGAACTGCCGGAAGGCTATGAGTGCCAGATACGTCCACGCAGCGGGCTGGCTCTGAAACACGGCATCTCCGTGCTCAACTCTCCCGGCACAATCGACGCCGACTATCGTGGCGAAATAGGCGTGATTCTTGCCAACCTGTCAAGCGAGCCGTTTGTTGTCAACCCGGGCGAGCGCATCTGCCAAATGGTTGTGGCCCGGCATTCCACCGTTGTCTGGCAAACTGCCGACTCCCTCTCCGACAGCGAACGCGGCGCCGGTGGCTTCGGACACACTGGCGTGAAATAGACTATTTTTAAACATACAAAATGAAAAAAGCAACACGAAATATTCTTCTTGCAGTCTGCTTTGCGGCGGTGATACTGCCGATGCTTGCAGGAAAGCCGTCGGCCGCCGACAAGCGGAAGGCGGAATATGCGTTTATGGAGGCCATATCGAAGAAAGAGGCCGGCGACATCGACGCCGCATACGCTTTGCTGCGCCACGCCGTGACTCTCGACCCCGACAACCCGACAATAAACTACTACGTCGGATTCACTATGCTGAATCTCGACCGGACAACAGACGAGGAAGTTGACTCCGCAACGGCCCTGATGAGAATCAACACGATTGAACGCCCTGGCGACTACTACGAAAACTACATATACGCCATTCTCAACGCTTCGCTCAGCAACCATGCCGAAGCGACACGCGTGTTGGAGAACCTGGCAAAAAGATATCCGGCAAAGACCGAGCTGTTCCCTATGCTCGCAAAAAGTTATGCGGCACAAGGCAACTTCGACAAGGCCATCGCCACTATCGACAGTCTGGAGAAGACTGAGGGACGGACGGTGACCACCACTTCGATGAAGGTGAACTATCTTTTCAACACCGGCGACACAGCGGCAATCATAAACAACGGCAAACTGCTGCTACACGACGCGCCCAACAGCGCTGTGCCAAACGCTCTGATGGGCAACATCTTCGTGCAGCTGAACATGCCCGACAGCGCATTCGCCTACTACGACCGGGCTCTGATCATCGAACCCGACTATGGATATGCCAACCTCCAGAAAGCATATCTATACAACAGTCTCGGCGACTCGACAAACTATGAGAAAGAAATTTCCGCAACCTTGCTCAACAAAAACATAGATGTCGACACGAAGGTGGACATTCTAACCGACTACATCCGCGACTGCATCCAGCAGGGCGACTCGTCGGCAAGAGTGGACAACATGTTTCGCACTATTTTGAACCAGCATCCGCACGAAGCGCAAATCAGACACCTGTTCAGCGACTATCTGTCGTTCAAGAAGGACTATAAGAATGCCGCCGAGCAACTGTCGTATGTGCTCGACATCGACCCGTCGGACCCAAAGAACTGGGAACGGCTCATCTGGCTCGAAATCTTCAACAACAATTACGACAAGGCAATCGAGTCGGGCAAAAAAGCCGTTGAATACGCGCCCGACGAGCTGTCGCTATACCAGGCGCTCGGTTTCGCATATTTCAAAAAGGAGGACTACTCCAGCGCAATCGCCACCTACGACACTCTGCTTGTACGCAACAAGGACATACAGATGGTCGACGAGGCCGACATCCACACTTCTCTCGGCGACATATACCAGCAGATTGGCGACACGGCAAACGCCATAAAAAACTATGAGGAGGCGATAAACATAAACCCAAGCAATGCGCTGACCCTTAACAATTTCGCATATTTTCTATGCACGCATAAGAAAGACCGCATCGACGACGCAGCCAGAATGGCGGAAATGGCGTTGGCGGCCGACCCCGACAACGGCTCGTATCTCGACACCTACGCTTGGGTGCTGTTTCTGAAGCACGACTATAAAAAAGCGTTGGAATTCATTGAGAAAGCCGCCGAGCATCGCGATTCCGACACTGGCAACGCCGAACTTTGGGAGCACTATGGCGACATCCTGTTTATGCTCGGAAAACCGGCGGAGGCTGTGGAGAAATGGAAAGACGCTCTTAAAGACAACCCTGGGTCGAAACTTCTGAAAAAGAAAATTGAAAACAAAACTTACTTCTATGAATAAATCATCAATCATTATAGCGCTGCTTGCCGCAATCTTGGCGATGTCAACATCATGCCGGTCGGCTCAGAAGGCAATGGTGTCGGAAACACGCTCCGGCGAAATCGCGGAATCCGTAGAGGCGGATTGGAGCAATTCCGCCTTCAATCCTCTAACAGTCGCTGCCGCCGCGCCTGAATGGACCGACTTCTCCGCATCTGGCAACATCACGGTTTCCACAACAGGCAGCCTCAGCAGCGCAATCCAGATAAAAATGGTGCGCGGACGCTCCATTTCAATCTCAATCCGTCCGCTGCTCGGAATCGAGATGGGAAAACTGTTTGTCGACAAGGATTCTGTCACGCTGGTCGACAAATACCACAACATCTACGTGCGCGAGTCTGTAAGCCAGTTGCTCGGCAACGGCATCGGACTCTACGCCCTGCAGAATCTGCTGCTGTCGCGCCCGTTCGACCTTACCGACGGCACAATAAGCGCTTCCAACGCATACCATTTCTCAGCCACCGCGCCCGACAATGAGCGACGCTGGCAGATGCGCCCGGCAAAGGCAAACCAGCTGTTCGGATATTTCTTCGACATGATTGAAAACAACGTGAGCCGGTTCAACGTGACGCTCAACAACGGGCAGCAGTATGCAATGGACTTTTCCGCCTTCAAGCCCGTCGACGGTAAGGTTATCGCAACCAGCATCTCCGCCCATATCGAAATCGGCGGGACAAAGGTGGGAATGGACTTAAAATACACCAAATCCATCCGCTGGAACAGCGGTGTGACCGACTACATCAGAATCCCCGACGGCGCGCGGCGCTACTCTCTGGCTCAATTATTGAAATCCCTCTAAAATATAAATACGAAAAAAAAATGATGAAACGATTCCTTTGCATCGCAATCTCCGCCGCTGTCCTGCTTGGCGTTGTGGCTCAACAGCCGGCAATGACCGACATCAAAAAGCAGAAAAAGGAGGCGCAACAGGACATCAAAAAGACTTCCCAAAAGATAAAGGAAAATAAAAACGAGACGGCGAAAACGCTTGCCGACCTCAACCGCATAACGTCTGAAATCGATGCCAGCAACAAAAAAATTGCCGACCTCAATCTGCAGATTGCTGACATCAACGTGCGGATCCACGGTGTAAATCAGGAAATCGAGATGCTTGACTCCACTGTCGGCAGACTGCAGTCAAATTATCTGCGTGCAATAAAGAAAATCCGCATGCATAGGGTTTCAGGAAATAAAATGATGTTTCTGCTTTCTTCCGAATCGTTCCATCAGGCATACCGGCGCATGCGCTACCTCCGCGAGTTTTCAAGATGGAGAGAGGCGCAGACCCGACAAATCAAAGCGGCAAGGCGTAAATTGGAACAGCAGAAACACCAGCTTGTGGCTCTGCAGAATGAACGAAGCAAAACCATCAACACGATAAACTCCACCAAACTTTCGCTCGAGGGAAAACGCGCGGAGCAAAACCGCATCGTGAAGCAACTCAGAGAGGAGAAAGGCGACCTGATGCAGATTCTGCAGGAACAGCAGCGCAAGCTCAACCAACTCGACCAGCAACTCAACCGACTCATAGAGGCGGAGCAGAGGGCTGCGGCAGAACGGGCGAGAGCCGAAGCGGAAAAACGCAGAAAGGCGGAAGAAGAGAAGGCGCGCAAAGCCGAGGAAGCCCGCAAAGCCGAGGAGGCGCGGCTGAAGAAAGAGCGAGAGGAGCGAGAGGCGGAGCTGCGGCGCAACAAGGAGCAGCAACGCCGTGAGGCTGAAAAGAAAAAGAAGGAAGAACTGAAACGCAAGCAGAAGGAGCTCGAGAAAGAGCAGGAACGTCTGCGCAAGGAGCAGGAACGCATCGACAAGGAACGTGAAGAGGCGCGCAAACGCGAGGAGCAACGACGCTCACAGCCTGCCGAGTCTGACGAAGACATCCGCATGGACGGCAATTTCGAAAGCAACAAGGGCAAGTTGCCTGTTCCTGTGACTGGCAGCTACCGCATCGTAAAGCAGTTCGGACGCCACAAGCACCCTGTGCTTGAATATGTCACCATCGACTCTCCGGGTATCGAAATCGAAGCGGCGGCAAGTGCGGCGGCAAGATCTGTTTTTGCCGGAACGGTTACCAACATCTACAAGGTTGACAACGAATACAACTATGTTGTGCTTGTTAAGCACGGTTCATACACAACCGTATACGCCGGTCTGAAAACGCTCAACGTGAAGAAAGGCGACTCCGTGAAGGCGGGACAGTCGCTGGGTTCTTTGTTCCCCGATGTCAACGACACGTCGCACGCCGTGCTGCACTTCCAAGTGCGCAAAGGCACAACAAAACTCGACCCTCAAGCTTGGATAAAATAATGCTATGATTGAAATCCGACGATATTCAAACACCGACAAGCCCATCTGGGATGATTTCGTGAAACGGTCGAAGAACGCCACGTTTCTGCATCTGCGCGACTATATGGACTATCACGCAGACCGGTTTGCCGATTTCTCGCTGATGGCTTTCAACCATCACGGCAAATTGGCGGCGGTGATGCCTGCCAACATCGTCGGCTCGACGCTGTATTCCCACCAAGGGCTGACCTACGGCGGTTGGCTCACTCCCGTGAAGCATTTCACGGCGGTGACGATGCTTGAGGTGTGGGACGCGATGATGTCGTTTCTCAAAGAGAACGGCATTAGGACGCTTGTCTACAAAACCATCCCCTACATCTACCACCGCTACCCTGCCGACGAGGATCTCTACGCTCTATTCCGCCACGGCGGACAGATTGCCGAATGCAACATTTCTACTGCCGTTGCGTTGACAAATCCGGCAAAATACAACGAAAACCAACGGCTGAACGTCAGAAAAGCCAACGAATATGGTCTATGCGTCGCTGAGGCTGACGATTTCTCCGAATTTTGGGACATTCTGACTTTCTGCCTCAAGGACCGCCACAATGCCTCGCCCGTACACTCTTTGGAAGAAATCACACTGCTCAAGAACAGATTTCCGCGCAACATACGCCTGTTCGGCGCATTTTCCGACAACCGGATGGTCGCCGGATGCGTAGTATTCATCGACCATACGACGGCGCATCTGCAATACATTGCAAGCTCGCCCGACGGGATGCGGATGAATGCCATGGCACTAATCCACGACCACTTGATGCACAATGAATTTGCAGGAATGCGCTACTACGATTTAGGCACGAGCAACGAAAATCACGGGCTGGTGCTGAACAACGGACTGATTATTCAAAAATGTGGGTTTGGCGGACGCGGAATCGCCTATCAAATCTACAAAGTGGACATAAAGTGAGCGACAACCGCGTAAACATATCCAGCACCATTCTCCGCGCCATAAAGATGTTTGGGGGCGTGCAGGTGGTCAGCAACATCTGTTCGGTGGTGCTCAACAAACTTGTTGCCGTGTGGATTGGTCCGGCGGGAATGGGGCTGTTCAGCATCTTCAACTCCGCCATCGACATGCTGCGCTCTGGCACGTCGCTCGGCCTGCGCACAAGTGCCGTGCGCGACATCGCAATGGCTCACGGTTCGGGCGACACCAAGGCTCTTAACCGCATTGTCGCCGTCGTGAGGCGGTGGGCATGGTTCATCAGCATCTTCGGTGCGGTCACGACGATGGCGCTCGCACCGGCTTTGAGCCTATGGTCGTTCGGCTCTACCGATCATCTATGGGACTTCGTGCTGCTGGCATGCGTGCTGCTTTTCAACGGCTTTGCCAACAGTGAGCTTGCAATCCTGCAAGGCCTTGAGAAACTGAAGCGGCTTGCAAACGCATCGCTGCTCGGCACGGTCATGGGACTTGTCCTGTCCATTCCGTTGTTCTACTGGCTGCGGATCGACAGCATCCTCATCTCGTTGATTGTCTACCACGCCTCGCTGCTCGTCGCGGCTTTAATCTACCGCCACAAGGGCTCTGCGAAAGTGACGGTTTCCAACAAGGAGGCTCTGCGCGAAGGCTCGGCATTCGTAAAACTCGGTCTGCTGATGACGCTCAGCGAGTTTATCACCATGCTGTTCAACTACATCTTCTCGGCTTATCTCAACCGCGTTGCCGGCACGGAGATTGTAGGATTCTATCAAGCGGGTTATTCGCTTGTGGGACGCTATTTCGGATTGATTTTCACTGCAATCGGAATGGAGTACTACCCGCGCATCACGCGCGTTTGCCACAGCCGTCTGCGCACTCGCGTATTTGCCTCGCAGGAGGTCAACATCATGATGCTGTGCCTGCTGCCAATCATCTCCATTTTCCTGATTGCAAGGGAACTGATTGTGTCGATTCTCTACAGCGGGGAGTTCCGTGCCATTATCCCCTACATCTCGTTTGCAATCGTGGGCACTGTGATGAGAGCATATTCCTGGTTTCTTGCCATCGTTATCGTGGCGAGGGGCGACGGCAAAATCTACATTGTCACCGAGACGCTGTCGGTGCTCACGGGTTTTGCGCTCAACGTGGCGTGCTATCACCTGTGGGGACTTGCCGGACTCGGTGTGGCATTCTGCCTGTGGTATGCGGCATATTGTCTGATTGTCGGTGTCGTTTATTTCCGCCGCTACGGCTACTCGCTGTCGCGCCAGTCTTCGTTGTTATCACTCTTCACCCTGGCTTTCTGCGCGGCAATCGTGTTCCTTCTTAACGAAGGATGGCTGTGGGCAGCAATCGCCGCCACAGCCATCATATCCTTGTTTGCCGGCATCCGTCTGCGCCGGCTTGTCAGCCATCGTTAATTCTGCGTGAACGTGAAGTTCTGGTCGCTCGACCGCACGATGTCTTCCTGCGTATCCTGGTCATAAATGAGAATATGGAACGCCAGGTCGTATTTTCCTTTCGCCATGTGCAGCTCATCGTAAGGCATAAACAGGCGGAAGTCGCTGAAGCGTGTGCTGTCGTAGTTAGGCGTGAACGAATCCGGACAGCAAACCTGACCGCCCGTTGTGCCGTAATCGTTGTTGTAGTCCTTCAGGAAGTCGCCTCCCTCATATTTGAAATAAGCGACGCATTTTCCCTCACGTCCTCTCATTCCGTCAACCGTAAACTTCACGTGGATGAGCATTCCCTTCTTGCCGTTCTGCCATTGGTCGTAGTCGACCCACACATTCTCCACATTGCCTGAGAAGCGGCTGGCGCTGGCGTCCTGGGTGATGTCGATGCGCACTTCCTGCGAGCCCGACGTGATTTTCATATAGTCCGAACGGCTGCTGCTTGAGTTGTTTGCCTCGCAACGCAGCGTGAACGATGTGCTTGTGCGGTTTTCCACCGAGCACCACGAAGGAATGCCCCAAGTGTCCCACGACGACACTCCGCTCACGGTGAATCGCTCTGTGCCGCCCGACGAGGAGAAGTTGGTGCTTACCGATGTCTTTCCGTCCACCTTCAGCGTGCCGTCAGAAACGTTGCCGCTGCCGCTGTAGAGCGTAAAGTTCTGCTGATAGATACGGCTGCCGTTGCGCCACACCTCGAATCGGTATTGACCCGTCTGGTCGTAGGCGCCGCCGCCCGAACGGCCCCAACCGCCGATGCCGCAATAGTTCTCGCCCGGATCTACAGTCATTTCAAACGAGTTGGTATACCCGCTTGGCGATGTGCTGCCCGACATGAGCGTGCCGTCAGGCTTATAGATTTTGTATTTAAACGCCCAGTCCTGCGAACTTGAATATGTGCTCTTGTAATATATACGCGGCATCAGATAATGCACGTCGGCGGCATAAAGACGCTCGCCATAGGCATTAAGCACATTGTCATCGATGTCTTCGTTGCGAAACGACACGCTCGTGATTTTAAATGAGTTTGTCCGCGATGTGGTCGACGGTGTTGACTGACGGCGCGACGGCTGCGTACTGCTGCGCTCGTTTATTTTTCTGTTGCAGGCTGCTATACGCGAGTCCAGATTGTTGGTCTTGGGCTTGTCGGGGCACGCTTTGGCTGCGGCAAAACGCTTCTTTGCCTCGGCATAGCGTCCTTGCTTGTAAAGCGACTCTGCCTGTTGAAGATTCTTAGTGTAGCACTGTGCAAAGGCTTCGGTTCCCATCCCAGCCATCAACAACACAGCAACCGCCACTACAAGGCGTAGTCTAAGTTGTTTGAATTTTGACATCATAGAAATTTCGTGTTAGTTTTTCTAAAGACAGTATTTTTGTATCATTTCCACAAAGTTAGTGTTTTGCAGGCACTTTTCCAATCCTTATTTGATGATTTTTTACTATCTTCGTACAATAAATTTCACTATTATGAAAAAAATACTGTTTTTAATAATGGCTTTAATCGCTTCTTCTCCTCTCGCCACGGCTAAAGACAAGACTGTCGAACTCTGCATTCTCGAGACTTCCGATGTGCATGGCAGTTTCTTCCCTTACGATTTCATCAACCGTACGCCTTGCAAGGGTAGTCTTGCCAGGCTGTCAACCTACGTGAAACGTGAGCGTGAACGCTTCGGTGACAACCTGCTGCTGCTCGACAACGGCGACATTCTGCAGGGACAGCCTACCGTATACTACTACAATTTCATCGACACGGCTGCAACCCATGTGACGGCGGCGATGATGAACTATCTGCGCTACGATGCGGGAAACATGGGAAACCACGACATGGAGACTGGCCATGCGGTCTACGACCGTTGGATTCGCCAATGCAATTTCCCGATTCTCGGCGCAAACATTATCGACACGGCTTCGGAAAAACCGTATCTTCCACCCTACTCGGTTTTCAACCGCGACGGCGTGAAGGTGGCGGTGATAGGACTGCTGACGCCGTCAATCCCGGCATGGCTGCCTGAAAACCTGTGGGCTGGACTCCGATTCGACGACATCGAGGAGTCGGCTCGCAAATGGGTGAAGACGGTGCGCGAAAAGGAGAATCCGGATGTCGTGGTAGCAATCATCCACTCCGGACGCGACCATACCCACACAACGGGCAATTGGGTGGAGAATGCCTCTCAGCTGGTTGCCGAGCGCGTGCCGGGTATCGACATCGTGTTGTTTGGACACGACCACCAGTTCTTCTGCGACTCGGTGAAAAACGCCGACGGCAACGAGGTGTGGATGCTGAACCCTGCAAACAAGGCGGAGAAGGTGGCTTCAGCCCACGTATCGCTGACACTGCGGAAAGGTAAAGTGGTGAAAAAAGAAATTTCCGGAAGATTGGTCGACATCAGCGCATTGCCTGTCGATGAGGATTTCATGGCGGAATTCAAGCCTCAATACGACACTGTAGACAAGTTTGTCAGCCAGAAAATCGGTTCTATCTCAAAGACAATATCCACTCGCAACGCTTTCTTCGGGCCTTCAGAGTTTATCGACCTGACACACTCGCTGCAACTGGCAATCTCTGGTGCGGAGGTGTCGATGGCGGCGCCATTGTCGTTCGACTCGAGCATAAAGGAGGGCGACATCCTCGTGAGCGATATGTTCAAGCTCTACAAATATGAGAACATGCTCTACACGATGCGCCTGTCGGGTCGTGAAATCAAAAACTATCTGGAGATGTCCTACGACTTGTGGACAAACCGAATGACAAATGCCGACGACCACTTGCTCCTGCTGAAAGAAGTGCCTGGCAACGGCGATGACGGTGCGCGCGCGCTGTTCCAGAACTTCAGCTACAACTTCGACTCGGCTGCCGGAATTCGCTACACGGTCGACGTGACCAAGCCGCGTGGCGAGAAAATCAACATCCTGTCAATGGCCGACGGAAGTGCGTTCGACATGGACAAGGACTATTCGGTGGCTGTGAATTCTTATCGCGGAAACGGTGGCGGCGGACTGCTGACAGAAGGTGCCGGAATT
>ENA-OPFG01001110-OPFG01001110.1-human-gut-metagenome-genome-assembly--contig:-NODE-1110-length-14558-cov-2.335793_pt1 | contig 14558 bp, 10 predicted proteins | sample MGYA00241304_ERZ501542 | MGnify/ENA primary metagenome ERZ501542 (study PRJEB25962, sample SAMEA2042427) | human gut metagenome | biome: human gut; feature: human-associated habitat; material: faeces...
CCTGCCATAATATATCTCCTTTCAAATGCGGTGAAACCTGCCGCTCTCTATTCGGCAAATGAACTGCAGAATCCTGCAGCGCAAATGTCCACGCGCACTATTATAGCATAGATAAGTTTGTGATAACAAGAAATAAGTTGGGATGCTGTAAAGTGTGAAAGCGTATAAGGCGAATGTCAAACCGCGAATATTACCGGCCGGGGTTGTAATGAAATATGTTATATATTAAAATATCTATGAAATAAATGAAAGAACGAAAGGACACGGCTGAAAGCACAGCCGGACATAAGGTGGTCAAGAAAATGGAGAAATATTATATAGTAAAATCGATAGACGGAGATTACGCAAATCTTGTTGATGAGAATGATCTTGGCGGTGAGACAAAGCTCGTTGCAAGGGCGCTGCTTCCGGAAAGTATAGCGGAAGGAACAAGGCTGCACTATGCATTTTTGCAGTATGAAATTGCGGATTAATTTCCTCTTTACAAAACCAGACACATATGTTATCCTACACAAGGTCAACTGACACTTAGTTTGAGGACACCTCTAGGCCTTTTGCCCGGTGTCAGTCATGTATATTATTTTATAGGAGGATTGTTATTATGATAACAAAAGAGCAGAAGCAGGAAATCGTAGCTAAGTACGGCAAGGATGCAAACGACACAGGTTCAACAGAGGTTCAGATCGCACTTCTTACAGCAAGAATCAACGATCTCAACGGACATTTCAAGGCTAATCCAAAGGATCATCACTCAAACCGTGGTCTTCTTAAGATGGTTGGTCAGAGAAGAAACCTTCTTGCATACCTCAAGAGCAAGGATATCGAGGCATACAGAAAGCTCATTGAGAGCCTTGGACTTAGAAAGTAATTTCTATTCGAGCCTTAATACAATAACAATTATGGGAATCATGTGTACACGCATGATTCCTTTTTATTTGCCCGGACACATTTTTATGGTATCAAATAGTGTAAACAGAGGTGTTTGGATATTGTATTTTTTATATTCGTATGATAAAATTTAAAAGATTGTGGAATGACATATCGAGACTTCTATAAAGAATATCATGGATCATCGCTGAAAGATGGCAAAAAGGTTATAAGACATGGTGTTTTTTATAGTTGTTTCGACGTCTTCCACAATACAAATAAATATTAAATCAAGGAGATTTTGAGATGAGTAAGGAATTCAAGAGATACCAGAAAGAGATCGCTGGCAGAATGCTCACTGTTGATATCAACAGAGTAGCTGCACAGGCAAATGGTGCTGCATTTATCAAGTACGGTGACACAACAGTGCTTTCAACATGTACAGCTTCAGAGAAGCCAAGAGACGGAATCGATTTCTTCCCACTTTCAGTAGAGTATGAGGAGAAGTTATATTCAGTAGGAAAGATACCTGGAGGATTCAATAAGAGAGAGGGTAAGGCGTCAGAGAACGCTGTCCTCACATCACGAGTAATCGACAGACCTATGAGACCTCTTTTCCCTAAGGATTATAGAAATGACGTAACACTCAACAACCTTGTTATGTCAGTAGATCCAGAGTGCAGACCGGAGCTGGTTGCAATGCTCGGATCATCTATCGCAACATGTATATCAGACGTTCCATTTGATGGACCATGTGCCATGACACAGGTAGGTCTCATCGACGGAGAGTTCATCATCAACCCAACACAGAAGCAGTGGGATGAGGGTGATCTGAAGCTCACAGTTGCATCTACATCACAGAAGGTTATCATGATCGAGGCCGGTGCAAATATTGTACCTGAGGCTAAGATGATCGAAGCTATCTACATGGCTCATGATATCAACCAGGACATCATCGCATTTATCAATGAGATAGTAGCTGAGGTTGGAAAGCCAAAGCATTCATATGTAAGCTGTGCAGTTCCAGAGGAGCTCTTTGCAGCGATTAAGGAGATCGTTCCTCCAGAGGCTATGGAGGAGGCTGTATTCTCAGACGAGAAGCAGGTTCGTGAGGAGAACATCAGACAGATCACAGAGAAGCTTGAGGAGGCATTTGCAGACAACGAGGAGTGGCTTGCAGTCCTTCCAGACGCTATATACCAGTATCAGAAGAAGACAGTAAGAAAGATGATCCTCAAGGATCACAAGAGACCTGATGGACGAGCTATCAACCAGATCAGACCACTTGCTGCTGAGGTTGACATCATTCCTAGAGTCCACGGCTCAGCTATGTTTACAAGAGGACAGACACAGATCTGTAACGTATGTACACTTGCTCCACTTTCTGAGATCCAGAGAGTTGACGGACTTGACGAGAACGTTACATCCAAGAGATATATGCACCACTACAACTTCCCTTCATACTCAGTAGGAGAGACAAAGGTTTCAAGAGGACCTGGACGTAGAGAGATTGGACACGGTGCACTTGCTGAGAGAGCACTTCTTCCTGTACTTCCAAGTGAGGAAGAGTTCCCATATGCGATCAGAACCGTATCAGAGACATTTGAGTCAAATGGTTCAACATCAATGGCATCAACATGTTCATCATGTATGTCACTCATGGCTGCCGGTGTTCCTATCAAGGCTATGGTTGCCGGAATCTCATGCGGACTTGTAACAGGTGATACAGACGACGATTACATCGTACTCACAGATATCCAGGGACTTGAGGACTTCTTCGGAGATATGGACTTCAAGGTAACAGGTACAACAGAGGGTATCACAGCTATCCAGATGGATATCAAGATTCACGGACTTACAAGACCTATCGTTGAGGAGGCTATCGCAAGAACACGTGAGGCAAGACTCTTCATCATGGAGACATGTATGAAGCCGGCCATCGCAGCTCCAAGACCAACGGTCAATGAGTTCGCGCCAAAGATCAAGCAGATCAAGATCGATCCAGAGAAGATCGGTGAGGTTATCGGACAGAGAGGTAAGACTATCAACACTATCATAGAGGAGACAGGTGTTAAGATCGATATCGATGATGAGGGAAGAATCTCTATCTGTGGCGTAGAGCAGGCAGGTATGGACAAGGCTATCGAGATGATCAACATGATCGTAGAGCCTCTTGAGGTTGGCAAGAACTACCATGGTAAGGTTGTAAAAGTTATCGACTGTGGAGCTATCGTATCGCTTGCACCTAACAAGGATGGACTCATCCACATCTCAAAGCTTTCAGACAAGAGAGTTGCAAAGGTTGAGGATGTTGTAAATGTAGGTGATGAGGTTGACGTTAAGGTCATCAAGATCGACGAGAGAGCAGGAAGAATAAGCCTGAGTCTCAAGGATGTACAGTAAATAACAGTTCTGAGCTAAACTATAATAAGGATATTTTTTATAAGGGTAAATTTGATGTCTCGAAGCCGGTCTGTCATATGGCCGGTTCCGGGGCATTGTAGTAAATAAAGGCATACATAAACAAACTAAAAAATAAATGTAGATTTAAGGGGGAACATATGAGATACGGTTATTTTGACGAACAGAACAAAGAGTATGTAATTGACAGACCAGACACCCCGGCACCTTGGGCAAACTACCTTGGTTCACCGGAATACGGAGCTATAATCTCCAACAACGCAGGAGGCTACAGCTTTGAGAAGTCAGGAGCAAACGGAAGAATACTGAGATACATATTTAACAGCTTTGATCAGCCTGGAAGATATGTATATCTTCGCGATGATGACACAAAGGATTACTGGTCAGCATCATGGCAGCCGGTAGGCAAGAGTCTTGATGTGTATAAGAGTGAATGTCACCATGGAACGGCATATACAAAGATGTATGCAGAGTATTCTGATATCAAGTCAGAGGTGATGTATTATGTTCCACTTAACAAGACACATGAAGTGTGGAAGGTGAGAGTTACCAACAACTCTGATAAGCCTCGTAACCTTTCAGCTATCGGATACTGTGAGTTTACAAATGACTGCAATTATGAGCAGGATCAGGTAAATCTCCAGTATACACTGTTCATAACCAGAACATATTTCATGGACAACAACAAGATCCTTCAGGTCATCAATGAGAATGTTGAGAAGGCTGAGATCAATGGAAGTAAGGCAAACAAAAGATTCTTTGCACTTGCCGGAAGTGATGTTGCATCATACTGTGGTGACAAGGAGGAGTTCCTTGGAAGATATCACGGCTACGGCAATCCGATCGGAGTTATAAATGGAGATCTTGGCAACAAGCTCAACTACAACAGCAATGCCTGCGGTGGACTCCAGACAAAATTCACACTTGCTCCGGGCGAGTCAAAGGATTTTGCATTCATAGTCGGAATGAAGGACAATGACGCTGCAAATGCTGTCATAGCCGGATACGCAGATCCTGCCGCAGCATGTCAGAAGGAGCTTGACGAGCTGATCGAGTATTGGCATTCAAAGCTCAACAACTTCCAGGTGCACACACCTAGTGATTCATTCAACAACATGGTAAATACATGGAATGCATACCAGTGTTTCATGACATTCATATGGTCAAGAGCTGCATCGTTCTCATACTGTGGTCTGAGAAACGGATATGGATACAGAGATACAGTTCAGGATATCCAGGGCGTTATCCACCTTGCACCTGAGATGGCTCTTGAGAAGATCAGATTCATGCTGTCAGCACAGGTTGATAACGGCGGTGGACTTCCACTTGTAAAGTTCACACATAACGCAGGTCATGAGGATACACCGGATGATCCATCATATGTACAGGAGACAGGACATCCTGCATACCGTGCAGACGACGCACTTTGGCTGTTCCCAACTGTATATAAGTATATTGCTGAGTCAGGCAACCTTGACTTCATAGACGAGGTTATTCCATTTGCCAACAAGGATGAGGGTACAGTTTATGAGCATCTTAAGAGAGCGATAGATTTCTCCATGAACAGACTTGGAGATAATGGTATGCCGGCAGGACTCTGGGCAGACTGGAATGACTGTCTGAGACTTGGAAAGAGAGGCGAGTCAACATTTGTTGCAATGCAGCTCTACTATGCGATGACAGTTATCAAGTATTTTGCTGAGATGAAGGATGATGCAGAGTACATAGATTACATCAACAGCATTCAGTACAAGATGGGTGAGACCATTCAGGAGAAGTGCTGGGAGGATGACAGATTCATCCGTGGATACAAGGAAGGCGGACAGGTCATCGGTTCAAAGAATGATCCTGAGGCAAGTATGTGGCTGAATCCTCAGTCATGGGCAGTTATAAGCGGACTTGCCACAAGAAAGCAGTCTGAGATCGCCCTTGAGTCTGTTCACAGGGAGCTTAACACAGAGTACGGTGTGAGACTTATGTTCCCACCATACAGAGAGCATGCATTTGACGGAGCACTCATGCTTCTGTTCAATGCAGGAACAAAGGAGAATGCGGGTATATTCTCACAGCCACAGGGCTGGATAATACTTGCCGAGGCGCTCATGGGACATGGAAACAGAGCGTTTGAGTATTTCAACGAGAGCTCTCCTGCATCCATGAATGATAAGGCAGAGATCAGAAAGCTTGAGCCATACTGCCATGGACAGTTCACAGAGTCTGTTGGAAGTCCATTTGAGGGTCGCGCTCATGTACACTGGCTTACAGGTACAGCATCCACATGTATGGTTGGCTGCGTTGAGGGTATCATGGGTATGAGACCAGACTTTGGCGGAATCAAGATCGCGCCTTCAGTCCCATCAGACTGGAAGGAGTTTGAGATCGAGAAGATGTTCAGGGGTAAGAAGCTCTCAATCAAGGTTCAGAATCCTGATGGACATGAGAGCGGTTTCCAGAGCCTCACATTAAATGGTGAGAAACTTGAGGCAAATTATATCCCTGCTGACAAGCTTGCTGATACAAACGATATCGTGCTTGTAATGTAATGAATATAAATACATTATTTATACCATATTAAGTTAAGAAGGGCTCAGCCCTTCTTAATTTTTGCCCTGATGCGGAATGAGTGGATTGGGGTTGGAAGGTGGTGCAGGCGAAGTGGAATCGGTATCGATCGCTGAGAGGTTAAAACTCACTGACAACATACATGTTATGGATGTTCCAGGTGGAGGTTATATCCTGTTATGTGGAATATATGGAGAGATTGAGGGGCATGACAAGCTTCCTGCCGGTATGAAGAGTACAAGCTACGAGAAGCTGCTTCCGGTGATAGCCCAGGCAGAAAACTGCGGAGATGTAAAGGGAGTCCTGACTCTGATAAATACGGTCGGAGGCGATGTTGAGTCCGGACTTGCCATATCTGAGATGTTGTCCAGCCTATCAAAGCCGGTCGTCAATATCGTGCTTGGCGGCGGACATTCCATAGGAGTTCCTCTGGCGGTGTCGGGAAATGTGTCTTTTATAGTGCCGACCGCAACGATGATAGTTCATCCAATAAGGACAAATACGGCGGTGCTTGGAGTTAAGCAGAACTTTGAATATATAGAGAAGATGCAGGAGAGAATCATACAGTTCACAGTGGATCACTCATCTATAGACAGGAAAGAACTGGAGAAACTTATGTTTAACACGACAGAGCTGACCAAGGATGTGGGCTCGGTCCTGATAGGAAAACAGGCTGTCGAAAAAAGGGTTATAGACAGGATCGGTGGTATGTCGGCGGCTTTAAAAACGCTGTATGACTTGATTAATTAAGGAAATGATAGTAAAATTCCATAGGATATTGTATAAACATCGATCAAGGGAGGTTGGTCATGAGCTTATTACAGGCAATTTTGATGGGAATAATACAGGGAGCTACAGAATTTCTTCCAGTCAGCAGTTCGGGACATCTGGCTATTTTCAAGAATATTTTTGGAGTGGAGACCGATACGGGTATATTATTTGACATACTGCTCCATTTTGGCACGCTGGTTGCCATATTTATAGTCTACTGGGCAGATATAAAGAAGCTTGTTATAGAGGGACTCAAGATAGTTGGAGACTGCTGTGTCAATCTGGTAAATTTCATAAAGAACAAGACCTCGAAGGAGGAACAGATATATCCGTATAGGAAGATCGTGTGTACGGCATACAGAAAGTTTGTTATGCTCATACTCGTGTCAACTCTTACGACGACGGTGATCGCAGTCCCATTTGACAAAGCTATAGGACATGCGGGAGATACACTTTTGATACCGGGTATCTGTCTGTGTATAACATCTGTTATCCTGTATTTTGCGGACAGACTGCCGGTTGGTAAGAAGAGTGCGGCAAAGGCTACATACAGAAACGCCATATTTGTAGGTCTGGTACAGGCTGTTGCTACGCTTCCGGGAATATCAAGATCCGGAAGTACGATAACTGCAGGTCTGGCATGCGGCTACACAAGAAAATTCACGGTAAAGTATTCATTTATAATGTCGATACCGGCTGTTCTGGGAGCAGTCATACTGGAGATACCTGATCTGTTTAAGTCATCTATTTCAGGAACTGATGTTGTAAATTACATAGTTGGAATGGTAGTTGCAGGTGTTGTTGGATATTTATGTATAAAATTTATGCTTTATACGGTCAAGAAAAAGAATTTTAAGGGCTTTTCCATATATTGTATGATCGCGGGAATCGTGTCTGTAATATGGTATTTTGTTGCTTAAGATTTAGAATAGAGGTAGAAAATGGCTGCTGGTAATAAAAAGTCATACAAGAACAATACATCAAAGAATGGCACGTCCAAAAACGCTGCGTCTAAAAAGACTGTGGCAAAGAACTCTTCAAAAGGTGGATCAAATAACAGGACATCTGCGAAGAAGAATACTGCATCGAAAAAAACATCTGCCAGATCAAAGGCTGCCATAGAACGCAAAGCCCGGGAAGAGGAACTGGCAAGGCAGAAGCAGATGAGAAGTGAGATCATACTCATAGTTCTCTTTGCATTTTCGGTATTTCTGCTACTTGCAAACTTCAGGATCTGCGGAATAGTGGGAGATACAGTATCGGGATTTTTCTTTGGAATAATCGGTTTCAGCGAGTACATATTCCCGGTATATCTGTTTGTGTCGGCTGCCTATCTTATATCAAATGATTTCAGGGGGAAGATCGTCAAAAAGGTTGTATATTTTGGCGTTGTGCTCATCCTGTTGTCCATGGTATTTCAGGCTATATATTCATCGACCTTTGAGTCGGTCAAGGTTCTGTACATGGATGGGTATAAGGACAGATCGGGCGGAGGAGTTATATGCGGAGGAATATTCTTTGCGATAAGGACACTGCTTGGAGTTCCGGGTGCGTGCATAGTAATATTTATAGCTGCGGTTATCATGTTCATTCTCATAACGGAGATATCAGTTATAGACGAGATCAAACTTTTCATAGCATCTATCCGTGAGTGCAGAGAAAGCGATGATGACGAACAGTATGAAGATGAGGAGTATCAAAGTGACAGATATGACGATGGTTATTACTCACATGATGTAAATGATACTCCGGTTCGCAGAGTGAGACCATCGATGGCAAATCTCAATGTGTACAGCAGCGATAAGTCCAAGGATGACAGAGCTTCCGACAGGACTGCTGCAACGCAGGTCAAGCCAAGGAAGACTAAGCCACAGAAGAATGTAGAGAGGGAGCCTGCCAGGGATTTCTTTGCCATGGAGGATGTCCACGAGCTCACACCTGGAGATGGCGCTGTGGATATGTCCTATGATGAATTTAACAATGATATAGAGAAGATCGTCATGACCGACAGAGAGGAGATCGTCAATCCAGTTCAGATAGACAGAGAGGATCCTGTGCATAAACCGGTGCAGAAGCCTGCACCTGTGAAGAGAAGAAAGCCAGTGGTCGTAACTCCTGAAGAACCAAAGCTGGCTGCTGTGGACACTGATATGGAGGATGCAGAGATACTTTCATTTACTGATGATGCGGAGGATGTCCTTGCGGGAGCGGTAAATGGCAATATGCATCCAGAGAGTGTGTCAGATTACAATCCGCTCTACGACTCTGCATTTGCGGAGGAGGAGAAGACGGATACCGCGGCTCAAAGCAAAAAGAAGCCGGCGGTACAGACTGAGAGCTCAAAGCAGTATCAGGAGGGAAGAAAATATAAATTCCCAACGGCAGATCTGCTGTCCCAGCCTAAAAAGACGAACAATTCCAACAGGGATGCCCATGTCAGGGAGACAGCCATCAAGCTTAAGAATACCCTCGAGACATTTGGCGTCAATGTAACCATAACAAACTATAGCTGCGGTCCTGCTGTAACGAGATTTGAGATGCAGCCGGAGCAGGGTGTCAAGGTCAGCAAGATACTGAACCTTGCGGACGACATAAAGCTCAACCTTGCGGCTGCGGATATACGTATAGAGGCACCGATACCTGGCAAGGCAGCCATAGGAATAGAGGTCCCTAACAAGGAGAACTCAATTGTGGCGTTCCGGGAGCTTATAGAATCAGATAATTTCAAGAACCTCAAGTCCAAAGTGGCATTTGCGGTTGGTAAGGATATAAGTGGACAGGTCATCGCAACGGATATTGCCAAGATGCCGCATCTTCTGATCGCCGGAGCCACAGGTTCGGGTAAATCAGTGTGTATCAATACACTTATAATGAGTATACTGTACAAAGCCACACCGGAGGAGGTAAAGCTCATAATGATAGATCCTAAGATGGTTGAGCTTGCATGCTACAATGGCATACCACACCTTCTGATACCGGTCGTAACAGATCCAAAGAAGGCGGCAGGGGCACTCAACTGGGCTGTCATGGAGATGACAAGAAGATACCAGCTTTTTGCTGAGCACAGTGTACGTAATATACAGGGATATAATGACAAGGTTGAAAATGCCGTTATAGCGGGAGCTGATGGAGAAAAGCTGACCAAGATGCCACAGATAGTGGTCATAGTGGATGAGCTTGCAGATCTTATGATGGTTGCCCACGGCGAAGTCGAGGATGCTATAGTGAGACTTTCACAGCTTGCCAGAGCAGCGGGTATACATCTTGTCATAGCGACACAGAGACCTTCTGTAGATGTAATAACAGGACTTATAAAGGCAAATGTGCCATCCAGAATAGCATTTGCGGTATCATCAGGAGTGGATTCCAGAACCATACTTGACATGGTTGGAGCGGAGAAGCTTCTTGGAAAGGGTGATATGCTGTTTTATCCGACCGGTTATCCGAAGCCTGTCAGGGTTCAGGGTGCATTTGTTTCTGATGATGAGGTTACAGCAGTCGTTGACTTTCTTAAGAAGAACAACGGAGTCGGTACATACGATGATGATATTGCCAAGTCGATATCAGGAAATGGCGGATCAGGAGCCACTGCAATAGGCGGGGCTTCTGCAAACGATAAGGATGAATACTTCGTGGAAGCAGGAAGATTCATTATAGAGAAGGAAAAGGCTTCAATAGGTATGCTTCAGAGAACGTTCAAGATAGGCTTTAACAGAGCAGCCAGGATCATGGATCAGCTGATGGCCGCGGGAGTAGTTGGCCCTGAGGAGGGGACAAAGGCCAGAAAGATTCTGATGAGCCAGGAACAGTTCGATGAATATATAGACACTAATTTATAAAAAGCGGAGGATAAGAGCTATGATGACAGACATTGAAATTGCACAGAAGGCTGAGATGAAGCACATAAGGGAGGTTGCTGCAAAGCTCGGAATATCAGAGGATGACCTCGATCTCTATGGAAAGTATAAGGCAAAGCTCTCAGATGAGCTTATAAAGAAGGTTGAGGGCAACGAGAACGGAAAGCTTATCCTCGTTACAGCCATCAATCCAACACCTGCAGGAGAGGGAAAGACGACAATCACTGTAGGACTTGGTGAGGCTATGGGACAGCTTGGAAAGAAGGCGGTTATCGCACTTCGTGAGCCATCACTTGGACCATGTTTTGGAATCAAGGGTGGTGCAGCCGGCGGCGGATATGCACAGGTAGTACCTATGGAGGATCTCAACCTCCACTTTACAGGAGATTTTCATGCTATAACATCTGCAAACAATCTCCTTGCAGCCATGATGGATAACCATATCCAGCAGGGAAATGCACTGAGAATAGATGTGAACAGAATAGTGTTCAAGAGATGTATGGATATGAACGACAGAGTTCTCAGACACACAGTTGTCGGGCTTGGAAAGCGTGTCGACGGAGTGCCTAGAGAGGACGGATTTGTCATCACGGTTGCATCGGAGATCATGGCTATTCTCTGCCTTGCAAGTGACATGAAGGATCTTCAGGAGAGACTTGGCAGAATAATCGTTGCATACAACATGGACAATGAGCCTGTGACAGCGGCTGATCTCAAGGCTGTAGGAGCTATGGCAGCGCTCTTAAAGGATGCCATCAAGCCAAACCTTATCCAGACACTTGAGCATACACCGGCAATCGTACACGGCGGACCATTTGCAAATATAGCACATGGATGTAACAGTGTAATGGCTACAAAGACAGCATTAAAGCTTGCAGACTATGTTATCACTGAGGCAGGCTTTGGCGCAGACCTTGGCGCAGAGAAGTTCTTTGATATCAAGTGCCGTATGGCAGGACTTAAGCCGGATGCAGTTGTACTTGTTGCAACAATCAGAGCATTAAAATATAATGGCGGCGTGCCGAAGGATGAGCTTTCATCAGAGAATCTTGATGCACTTAAGGCTGGAATCGTAAATCTTGAGAAGCATATTGAGAATCTTCACAAGTTTGGTGTGCCTGTAGTTGTCACATTAAATTCATTTGTCACAGACACCAAGGCTGAGACTGATTTTGTAGAGCAGTTCTGTAAGGAAAGAGGCTGTGAATTTGCACTCTCAGAGGTATGGGAGAAGGGTGGCGAAGGCGGAATTGACCTTGCCAACAAGGTACTTGAAACAATCGAGCACAAGGAAAGCAATTTTAAGGTGCTCTATGATGATAGCCTGTCACTTAAGGAAAAGATTGAAACTGTTGCAAAAGAAATATATGGAGCAGATGGTGTTACATATTCTCCGGCAGCAGAGAGAGAACTTAAGAGAATTACAGACCTTGGAATGGGAGATTTCCCTGTATGTATGGCAAAGACACAGTATTCGCTTTCTGATGATGCTAAGAAGCTTGGCAGACCGAGCGGCTTTAAAATCAACGTACGTGAGGTTTATGCGTCAGCAGGTGCAGGCTTTGTTGTAGCAGTAAACGGTTCTATTATGACTATGCCGGGACTTTCAAAGAAGCCGGCTGCATACGGCATTGATGTGGATGACAATGGTGTGATCACAGGATTATTCTAGGAGGAAATATGGCTAATCTAATAGACGGAAAATTAATTTCAACACAGATTAAGGATGAGCTTAAGGAAGAAGTGACAGAGCTTAAGAAAAAAGGTATCGAGGGCTGCCTTGCGGTGATTCAGGTCGGAAATGACCCTGCATCATCAGTGTATGTTCGCAACAAGAAAAAGGCATGTGAGTATGTCGGAATCAAATCGCTTTCGTATGAACTTGCAGAGGAGACTACGGAGGATGAGATATTAAAACTTATCGAAAAGCTCAATGCTGATGCTTCTGTAAATGGTATTCTCTGTCAGCTTCCACTGCCAAAGCATATCGATGAGGACAAGGTTATTGATGCTATCGACCCGAAGAAGGATGTTGATGGCTTCAGTCCACAGAGTGTTGGAGCGATGGTTATAGGAAAGCCTGGTTTTTTGCCGTGTACTCCGGCCGGTATCATTCAGCTTTTAAAGAGAAGCAATATAGATATTGATGGTAAAAGCTGTGTTGTGGTTGGCAGAAGTAATATAGTCGGCAAGCCTATGTCACTTCTCATGCTTAGGGAGAATGCAACTGTTACGGTATGTCATTCACATACAAAGGATTTAAAAGATGTATGTAAAAATGCTGATATACTTATAGTGGCAATAGGAAAGCCTAAGTTTATAGATGCTTCATATGTGAAGGATGGTGCGGTTGTCATTGATGTTGGAATCCACAGAAATGCTGAAAATAAGCTGTGTGGTGATGTGGATTTTGATTCTGTTGTGTCTAAAGCGTCACATATCACACCTGTACCGGGCGGTGTAGGTCCTATGACAATTGCGATGCTCATGAGCAATTGTGTTGAGGCTATGAAGAGATAATTAGACAATTAGACAATAAGTAAGAGGATTAGATGTATGAGATGTGCCAATTGTGGTAATGAATTGAAGGCGGGCAGTCTGTACTGTGATGTCTGTGGGCATCCGGTTCAGATAGTGCCTGATTACAACGAATTTGATGATTATCTTGATAATCTGGTTGGAAATGATGACAGGCGAACTGATGGACAAAAGACTGCAAAGCCTGTGTCTGATAGGACAATCAGGTTTGATGAGCCGGTGAGGGAACAGCTTCATAGTGCCGGTCAGTGGAACGGACAAAAAACGGACAGAATGTCACAGTCTGTAAAGCAGCAAGTGAGACAGGATCAGACAGGTGAGCAGCGGTCTCAGACGAAACAACCGTGTGAGAAGCCGCAGTCTGACGGACAGAGGGCAAAGAGAGCGCAGCAGAAGAAGATAATTATTATATCAGCTGTAGTGTGCGCTGTAGCAATTGTAATACTTATTGCAGCTATTACACGTAATGTAAGCAGATCACATGACAATTCATTTGATTATCAGGTGAAGCAGGCAAAGGCAGCTTATTCGGCGGGAAATATAAATTCCGCGGTTTCTTATTATGAGAAGGCTTTGTCGATTGATTCGGATAATACAGATGTCAGATTTGCTTTGGCTGATATATATATGTCGAAGAAGGATTATGATGCCGCTCTTGTGCTGTATCAGGAAATTATCAATATTGATCCAAAGAGCAAAGAGGCTTATAAGCAGCTTATCTCGATTTATGAATCAAAAAAGGATTATGATGCAATTGTTGCGCTGCGTGAGAGTGCTAAGGATGCATCTGTTTTAAAGCTTTTTGCGGATTATACTGTATCTAAACCGCAGTTTAGCAAGAGCAGTGGCAAGTATGGAGAGACTATTGAGCTTTCTATAGATGCAGACAGCGATACCAAAATATACTATTCATATGATTCGGATGATCCTTTGACCAGAGGAGAAAGATATTATAGCCCGATCACCCTGGACAAGGAAGGCACATATGAGATAACAGCTGTTGCGGTTGATGACAGAGGAATCAAAAGCGAGGTGGCATCTGCCAAGTATGAAATCGAGTTTGAGGCACCGGATGCACCGGAGATAGACCCTGACGGAGGTACATTTGGTGCACAGACAGACATTACAATCACAGTACCTGAAAATTGTAAGGTATACTATACCTGGGATTCGTCAGATCCGAGTGCTGCATCAACAGAGTATACAGCTCCAATACCTGTTCCTGAGGGAAATAATGTGCTTTCTGTTATTGCGATAGACCAGAATACCGGAAAGTGCAGTGATATATACAGATCAAGATTTGAATTTTATATGAATTAATAAAAAACACGCATGAGTTGATTAATCATGCGTGTTCTTTTTAATGAAATTATCTGTTATGGCTGTAAAGCCTTTATTGTATCCGGATTCTGTGTGGATGTACAGTACTCTTTGTTTGAGACAAAATCTGTGAAATACACATACTGTGATGTTACGTTTATGTTGCAAAACTCACCCTTAGCAAGCTCTTTAAAGCCGGTGCCGTCATTTTTTACAACACAC
>ENA-OPFG01001127-OPFG01001127.1-human-gut-metagenome-genome-assembly--contig:-NODE-1127-length-14411-cov-1.609989_pt1 | contig 14411 bp, 17 predicted proteins | sample MGYA00241304_ERZ501542 | MGnify/ENA primary metagenome ERZ501542 (study PRJEB25962, sample SAMEA2042427) | human gut metagenome | biome: human gut; feature: human-associated habitat; material: faeces...
CTTTTGTTAAATTTGATTTGTTTCCATAGTATTTTTCGATGTTTTTTACTTCTAATATTTTTTCCATTTTTATAACTCCTTTCTGACTTTAACTTAATTATAAATACTTTCTAGTAAAGTTACCATCGATTTAGCTTACATATTCCTTACATTTTTGTAAGGTAACAATACTTGTTTCTTTTTACTTTAATTCAATATAGCTATCTTTTGGAAACACTAACTTGACTTCTGTACCTTCATTTTGCACTGAATTTAATTCTATTCCTATTCCTAATTTATTGCATAACTTTTTACACAAATATAGTCCTATTCCTGTTGATTTCTTATTTGATAATCTTCCATTTGTTCCTGTAAATCCTTTTTCAAAAACTCTTATAATTTCTCCTTGTTTTATTCCTATTCCGTTGTCTTTAATATATAAAATCACATTCTCTTTTCCTTGATTTGCATATATTTCAATTACAGAGTTTTCTTTTTTTCTGTATTTGATACTATTTTGTATAATTTGATTTAATATAAACACTATCCATTTGTTGTCTGTATTAACTTCTATCTCTAAGTCATGAATATCAATAGAAATCTTTTCTTGTATTAAACTACTTTTGTTCTTTTTAATACTTTCATTTACAATTTCTTTTAAAACCACTTTTCTTATATAATAATCTTTTTCTACAGTATTACTTCTTGCATAAAATAAAGCTTGTTCAATATAATTTTCTACTTTGTCTAGTTCTTCATCTATACTTTTGGTTATAGCATTTTTATTGTTTTCTATTACCATTTTGCTAGCTGATATTGGTATTTTTATTTCATGTATCCATAATTCTATATATTCTTTATAATCTTCTGTCATATATTTGTATTTATTTACATTTTCTAACATTGATTTATCAATTTGTTCTAATGAGTTTTTAAATATCTTTCCTTCTAAAAAATTAGGGGTTTTTATAATTTCTGTAATTAAATATTTTTCGTCTAATTCTTCTAACATGTTTAATAAATTATCATAGAATTTTTTTCTTTTAAAATATTCTATAATGATTGAAATCATATATAATCCCATTATTATAAGTGGAATATATATTTTTATGAACATTCCTACATTATATGCCATTAAGAATATCTCTATTGTAATAATACCAAATAGTAATAATAAAATAGTGATAACCTTTTCTTTAAAAAATAATTTAAAATCCATTTAGTTTACTCCTTTTTTCAAAATATATCCTTGTCCTCTTTTTGTTTCTAATAGTTCTTTTAATTCTAACTCTTCTAATTTATTTCTTAATCTCGTAATATTTACTGTTAATGTATTATCATCTATAAAGCTTTCACTTTCCCATAAACATTCCATTATATCTTCTCTTGATACAATTTTTCCTCTATTTTGTACCAGATATTTTAAAATCTTATATTCATTTTTTGTAAGTTCTATTACTTTTCCATCTTTCTCAATAGTGTTATTTGAGGTATTTAATATAAAGTCTTTAACATCTATTTTATCATTTGTTTCTCCTTGCATATTGGTTCTTCTTAATAATGCTCCTATTTTGGCAAGTAAAATTTGTATGTTAAATGGCTTTGTAATATAATGATCTGCTCCATTATTAATTGAAAGTAATTCATCTATTTCATTATCTCTACTTGTTACTATAATAATTGGCATATTTGATTTTTTCCTAATTTCTTTACATATATATTCTCCGTCTGTGTTTGGTAAATTTATATCTAATAAGATTAAATCTGGATTTATTTTTAATATATCATTTATTGTATTATCAAATGTTGTTAGTGCTGCTGCTTCATATCCATTTTTATTTAAAAAGATTTTTAATTCTTCTCTTAATTTTTCATCATCTTCTATTATTAATATTCTTGGCATTTATTTTCCCTCCAATGTTATTATATCATACTTATCACAAAAGAAACCTTACATTTCTGTAAGGTTTTAGATTGTCTATTATAATCACATTTTTCACTATTTTTTATAAATAACATTTCAAGCTTTGTACCTTCTATTCCCATACTTCATACTATACTTGCCTCCTAAATTATAAAAAGGTAAGAACCTAGATTCTTACCTTCGATTTTACAGCTCCCACTTATTGGTAGGGTTCACCTGATTTTTAACTGCAACTAGATATTTAATATCTATTTCTATTATATTCATAATAAATCAAAAATATTCTATTTGTCAATAATTTTTTTCTTTTTTATAGATATTATAAATAATCATCCTATAATTTGGATTATCGTTCAAAATTAAGTTTTTTTCACAATATGTGCTAATCCTTTAAGATAATGTCCATTTATTAACATATCTCTAATATTAGTAGGTCTTAGATCTATATCTTTTAATTCTTCTGAAGTAACCCATTTAAGCTCTAATAATTTTTCTTCGCCTTTATCTATTTCAACTTTTTCACAATCAATCATTTGTAATTGTTGTTTAGGTTTAATTATATAATAAAATTCAATTCCATGACATTTTCTATTATTTCTTATCCAAAAATTCTCTTGAATTACAAACAAATTTGCTTCTTGAACATCACAACCAATTTCTTCTTTTATTTCACGAATAATTGCTTCTTTTGAATCTTCTCCAATTTCTATATGTCCTCCAGGTATATGAAAATAAGATGTTTTATTTACTCTCATAATTAAAAATTTATTCTCTTGCTTGATTATTCCACATGTTCTTCCATGAAATTCTTCTGTTTCAGTTTTAATTTTTAAATCCATATCCAAGCTCCTTTTCGAATAATATTTATCACAAATTTTACTATTTTTTATAAAAATGGAAATCACAACAATCTCCATCATAGCCTAATGTTTTTGTTCTCATAAAACCTATTTTTTTCAATTCACCATATGTCACATTATCAACATCACAGAAAAGATGGCATAATTCTGCACAATCATTTTCTACACAAGCAGTATGCCAAAGACATTTCTTCATTGTTACATCAAAGGACTTCTTATCATGCTTTTGAGTACTTTCCCACAAGTCTGTTTTACGCACAACTCTAAGAAATATATTACTATAAAGGAAATAAAAACATGGCACTTTTTCCATTTTTTTCATAGACAAATGCTTTTGTTTTGCAACTATATCAATCATATATTTTTGCATATGTTGATATACTTTTTCTTCGTCAAATCCTTCTTTCAAAGCTTTATATAATGCTATTCGAGGAAGTATTGTTTGAATAAGTGTTTCCATTTGATTTTTTGATTTGTTTTTTGTATTTTTAATAATCTCATTAAGTATTTTCTCTTGTTTTTCAAATAATGTATTACCATTATCTACTCCAAACTCTTCTATTAAAAATGTTTTTATTTGATTTTGTTGTTTTATTTTCATATTTATACCTCCATCAATTACTATCTGTTGTTTTATACCATAAAGCAAATAATTATATACATACAAAATTGTAAGTTGTTGCTATGATTTGCTCTATACTAAAACTTAATTTCCATCTATATATGTCATATATAGATAACCACTCATACTAGTATTATTAGCAAATTCTTTTTTTGGTAAATCACTTTTTAAAATAGGTTCTTTGTAGTATGACAAATAAGTAATCAGTCTGTATAATCTTGTATTTTCTAGAAATTTAAAAATAATATCTTTGTTGTAATTTTCGTCAAATTCTGATAAAGTTCCATTATCATAATCAAAAATAATATAATTTTCTCCTGATGTCATCATTGTATTAATTGAGTCAGGGGCAAAACAATTCAAATTAAAATCATCTATTACTGAATAGTGCATTCTATCCTCTATAACTTCTAATAAATGCTCATAATTTTTATCTTCTTTTTCAAATACATAAAAAGCACCTATTTTTGAAGATTTAAAATAAATTCTATCTGGTTCTTTTTTATATACATAAGGATTATATGTTTTAAATTCTTGATAATTATCTCCATAATCTGCCTCGTCTTTTTCAATCTTTTCTCTTAATTTAGTTATTTCGCTTTCTGATATTAATGCTGATAGACTTGTTTGTTTCTCTTTTTCTTTTATTAGTTGATCTTCATCAATTAATATTTTTGTGTAAAATCCACCTATAAAACCTATTCCTAGTAATACTATACTTACTATAATAAATATAAGCATTTGTTTTTTTGTTATTTTTCTCATCTTTATTCATCTCCACAATATTCTATTTTTCTGACTAATTACTATACTCTATTAAATTTTCTATATTATTCAACATTGATCACCTCTTTAAAACCATTCCTACTCCATAACCATAGTGGAGTATGTATATCAATAGGGTTATACTTAGTTCCTTTAAATAATTCATTCCATCTCTCAACAACAATCAGCTGTACATCACTTCTATTTAATTCTTCATCAGTTATTAATCCTAATTTATGTGTTGCCTGAATAACATGTGTATCAGGTGCAACTGTTAACTGATTAATGTTTTTGTATTTTCTGTCTGTATATTGATATATAACATATAGCCAATAGTTACATATTTTTGTTCCAGATAAATATGGAAATTTCTTTTTATTTTCCTTTTGAATAAAGTTCTTTATCTTATTAACATCATTATCTAATGAATCAAATAACTTTCTAATATCTCCATCATATAATTCTACAAACGTTTTACATAGAGATAACCATATTTCAGTCTGCTTTTGTTTTTGTAATGCTATTTTATATTTTACAAGTGCATATTGTACATCTTTAAAAGTCTTTTCTAAACATATTTTAGGATTAAATACAAAGTTAGTTTCCTCATCATTATATGTATTTAATGAACTTTCCCATAATTTATATGAGTTTCTTTGATAGTTCAATGCCATAGGTAAAGTAAAATAAAGATAATTTGCCATCGACGATTTCTCTAAATGTGGATTTGCATCTTCTGGCATGACTTCGCCACCAAGGCTCCCTTTCTTCCACATATTATATAAAATATCTACTTTTCGTAATATTTCCTCTTTATTATACATTTTACACCTCAACCAATCATTTTTTATGTTTCTTGATATTTCTATTATTTATATAATCTAAGAAATTTCTCTAAATCATTTTCATTTTCAAATATTGATTCAAAAATATTATATAAAGTATCTGTCGCTTCATATTCTCCTATAGCATAACATTTTTTACCTAAGCCATATGCAATCCCAGCCTCAATATGTGCTGCTTTGCCTGCTGGCAATACTAATAACAAATTTTTTGAATTTTTTTCTCCATCTAAATCCTGATTAAATAAATTAAGCACAACTTCACTTTTTAAGCCAAGAGACTCAAACTCTCTTTGTTTTTCTTCTGGAGTTTGATTTGAATTACCATATCCCCAATCTTCTTCATTTTTCAAAAAACAATAATAAGAAATATTGTATTTATCAAATAAATCACATATTTTCAAAATATTTTCTTTATTTCTGGCTCGTCCAGCAATAAAAAATTCATATTTATTATTCATTCTTTCCTCCTAGTTAATTTCTTCTTATTATATATCATAAAAACAACTACTTATCAACACTATTTTTCTTAAAACTCATGTCATTGACAATAATACAACATTATTATATAATTGATTTTATGCAAAATTTTCAATAAATAATTTCAAATTTGAAAGGGGACAAAATTATGATGGATTTTTCTGAAGCACGGTCTTTTAATGATGGTATAGAATTTTATGGAAAAGATATAATCATAATTGCTACACGCAAAGATGATAAAGTAAAAATTGAAAAAAGTAAATCTCCACGTCTTAAATACTCTAATAAATTTGTTAAGACTATTATTTGTTTGCTATTAACAATCATATCAAATCTTATTTTAAATACTTTTCAAGATTTCAAAGTTCAAATCTTACTAATAATTGCTTTATTTTGGAGTAGTGTTATATGTTTTTTCTTTTTTAATTCTCGAAATGATAAAAATGTACAATGTTATAAATATCATGCAGCAGAACACAAATTTTTAAATTATATTGATAAATACAAAAAAGAACCAGAAACATGTGAAGATGTAATGAAAATGAGTTCATATTCTTATCGGTGTGGTTCTACAATATTAGTAGTTATTATGACTTTATTAACTTTATGTATATGTGGAATTTTATATATTCCTACATTGATTTTAAAAATCTTATGGATTGCCTTTAGTATTTTTATCACATTATATTTGTGGGCAAATAATAAATGTGATTTTCTTCAAAAGTTTGTAGTCGTAGAACCTAGCTATTCAGAAGTAGAAGTTGCATTTATTGGCGGAAAAGATTATTTAAAAACAAAACAAAAAATATCATAATTTATCTCAAAAATCCCCAATAGACATATTTAATAATATATCTATTGGGGATTTTTCTAACTTCTTATTCTTGGCAATCTATTACCTAATCTACTCAAAAATTCATTTGTAATTGTATCTGCATTCATTGCAAACTTTTCTGAAGATAAATTAATATCATCACAATCAATTATATAAACTACATCTCCAGTTTTAATTTCTTTAACATCTGTTACATCAATAACACATTGATCCATACAAATTCTACCAATTACTTTCGAATAATTTCCATTTACTTTTACTAACATATTTTTATTAGATAAACATCTAGGAAATCCATCTGCATATCCAATAGATATTGAAGCAATTTTTCTATTACTATCTGCTATATATGTTCTACCATAACTTACACTATCATCTTTATTAATTTCTTTTACACTTGTTACTCTTGCTTTTAATGATAAAACAGGCTTTAAATCTAATTTATTTTTTTGATATGCTGTATTATCACTATTAACACCATACATGATTATTCCTATTCTTACATAATCATAAGTTTCTGTATTATAATTTATAGCACCATAACTGCTTTGTAAATGTACTTTTCCAACATCTTGTCCATTTTCTTTTAATTGTTTTATACATTTATTAAAGTTTTCTATTTGTTTCTCTGTAAATTCTATATCTTCTTTTTTATCAGAATCAGCAACACATAAATGGCTAAATGTTCCTAAAATATTAAGCCTTGGATTTTCATAAATTTTTATTAATCTGTCCATATTATCATATCTTTCTCCAATACGATTCATTCCTGTGTTTATTTTAATATGACAATTTAATTTTTGACTTAATTTTAACTCTTTGATTTTTTCAGAATAATTATAATCAACTATTGTTTGAATCAAATCATATTGTATTACATATTTTAAATCTTCAAAATTAGTATATCCTAATATCAAAATATTTCCTTTAATATTATGTTTTCGCAATTCAATTGCTTCATCTAAAGTTGCAACAGCAAAATCGTTAATTCCAATTTCAGATAATTTTTCTGCAATTAAAATACTCCCATGCCCATAAGCATTAGCTTTTACTACTGCCATGATTTTTGTTTTAGGTTGTATTACTTTTTTTATTTCATTTATATTATGTTCTAAATTTTCCAAATTAACCTCAACCCAAGCTCTATCTGTTAATAAACTATTTTCTTTATTCATTTTTATTACTTCCTTAATTTTTTCTATTAAAAATGCAAATATTGTTGTTACTACTGCTACGACTAAATAAAATATAAAATTATTGTCAACAATGTATTTTTCAACTTTACATATTCCTGAAATAAATCTTATTCCAACAATAAATAATGGATGAAAAATATAAATTATAGTTGATACATTTCTTAATTTTAAATTTTGTGTATTACTTATATTTATCAAATAATCAAACAAAACATACATCGTTGGAATTAGCAAAATATACATACTATCATGTTTTTGTAGATTAAATTTATGAAGAATCGTTGCCTCTATTGTCATTCCTATAAAGAATAGGACACTATACAAAAATGATTTTTTGTTATTTACTCTTTTTATTTTTATAAAATATCCTAAATATAAGAAAATTGGAGCATAAAATAATCCATTTCTTGTATAATCACTTATTTTAAAGATAAAATCATATATATAACTTAAAACACACACATTTCGCGTTAGTCCATAATAACTATCACCTAATAATCCTATAATATATAAAACTATTACTGTTATAAATGTTTTTCTATTTCCTAATTTTTTTATAAAATAATATGTAATCCATATTCCTAATATAAGTGCTGGGAAATACCATAAATGATATAATGTTCCATTAATCAAAATGTCTTTTATAATAGAAAAAATACTTATATTATTGAATTTTCCCATATAAATATTTATTGGTAAATAAAGTATTATACAAAATAAATATATCTTTAATATTTTAATTGTATATTTTTTTAATTTGTTCTTATCTTTTAAACATCCATCTATTACAAAATAACCTGTTATCATAAAAAATAATGGTACTGCAATTCTTCCTAATATTCTTGTAAAAAAGAAATTGAATTCTTGATTTATATTGATAAATGGCGAAATATGTATTGCAATTACTAAAAAACTAACAACAAATCTTGCTACATCTATATTAATTTTTTTATTCATCACTCACTCTTTCTGATAAAATAAATCCATCTACATTATTTCCAGAAATCATTTGATTTTCTTGTAATATAATTGTTTCGTTCTGATTTTCGTACGGAATATAAGAAATCTTATATCCATAGCTATTTAAAAATTTTGGATATTTATATTCTTTTAAATATTCAATATATTCTTCTAAACATAAATCTTTATTTGTTATAATTTTTGAATGAGGATAACCTACAAATCTAAAATGCCATTCTTCTTTAGCTATTTTTGTAATGTTCTTTTTTTCATCTTTGTATCTTTCAATAAAACCAAAATTTGGTGCTATTTTTCTAAACTCTTGGCATATACCATTATATGGAAAACTTGGGCATATAAAATCTATATTAGGTTTATTTAATGCTAAATCGATTGCAAGTCCTGTTTGATGTTCACTTGCTCCTGGAGTAGCTACATATTCAGCAGCATAAGCACCACCATATTTTTGTTCAGTTTCTTGATAGATTTTTTCTTGTTCTTCATATGAACGATAACCACTATTTAATAATAAATACATACCTTCTTTTTTAGCATCTTTGATCATTTTAACTAAAGCTTCGGCTGCAACTTTTCTAAGTTGTGGATGATCGCTTTTTGCAGTTGACTATTTGCTACTTGGTCTAATTCTATATTTTTATATTTTTCACTATATGATATTAATTTAATTTCATTTGTTTTTAATAAATTATCTGGATTTATTAAAATAAGATATCCTTTATGTATATTTTCATCATTTAATTTTACTTTTTTCATCTTTCTAATCCTAACTTTATAAGTTTATCTATTACTTTTGGAAATGATATTCCTATTTTATTTAACATACTTGGATATCTCGAATGTGATGTACAACCTGGTATTGTATTTACTTCATTAAAAACAATTTTTTTATCTTTTGTATAGAACATATCTACTCTAGCAAATCCAGTACAACCTAATATTTTATAAATTTCAAGTGCTGTTTTCTTTATTTTTTCTCTTTCTTCTTCACTTAATCTTGCTGGTAATATTATTCTACTTGTTTTTAAGTTATATTTTTCAAAATAATCGAAAAATCCATCTTGTAATTCAATTTCATCAACTTCTCCTACAACTAAATCATGATTTCCCAATATTGCACAACCAACTTCAAATCCATCAATATTTTCTTCAATAATTACTTTATTGTCATATTTATAAGCTTCTTCTAATGCCTCTTTTAAATTATCTTCACTTTTAATTTTTGTAATTCCAAATGATGAACCTGCTTTTAAAGGCTTTACAAATAATGGATAATGTAAATTTTTTATTTTATTTCTTATATCATCATAACTATCATTTTCAAATAAATAAGATATTGGTGTAAGAATCCCATTTGTTGCTACTAGCTCATGAGCTAAATATTTATCCATACATATTGCTGATGATGTCATATCACATCCAACATATTTTATTCCTGCTAATTCAAGTAATCCTTGTAATCTTCCGTCTTCTCCATTTTGTCCGTGTAAAACTGGAAAAACTATATCTAATTTTATAATTTCATTAGTATCTAATATAATTATTCCATGATCACTTCTATTTGTAGATATCGTGATTTTTTTACAAGACTTATCATCTTTCCATTCGTTTTTCTCTATTTTTTCTATATCTCCTTGATATAAATAAAAATCTCCTTGTTTTGTTATACCTATTAAAACTACATCATATTTCTCTTTATTAATATTTTTTATTACTGATGTAACAGATACAAGCGATACATCATATTCACTTGAGCATCCTCCAAATATTATTCCTACTTTTGTTTTCATAACTATTACCTCTCTTCTATTTTTATATCTTTTGAAAGTTCATAAGTAATTTCTACTTTTTCACTATATAATTTTTCTTTTTTTATTTGCATATTTGTGTTTTTATCAATTTCTGCTCTTACAATATCAACAATTTCATATATTTTATTATTTTGTCTTACATATCTTAAATTTTCATTTGATATTACATAAGCAACATCACTTTCTTTATTTGATAATATTTTTCCATACATATATTCTTCATCAAAATATATATCAATTTGGTAAATATTGTTTGTTTCATTTTTTACTTTTAAGTCTAACCATCCACTGCTTATTGTTGAATCTATTCCTTGTTTTGCTGTTTTATCTGGATCTGGAAATGATTTCATTTTATGTCCATGTCTTTCTATTACAGTAAGAGGACTCATTAAAAATAAGTAATGTAACATATTACTTAAATGACATAATCCACCTCCTTTTTTGGCGACTATTTTTCCGTCTATCAATATAAGTCCATCTTTGTATTTTCCGTACTTTTTAGCATTTTTTATAAGATAACAAAACGAAAATGTTTCTCCTGGATATATTAATATATGATTCATTGTTTTACTTGCAATTTTCAGGTTATCAACTTTGTTTTTTTGATAAATTATGTCTTGTCCACTATTTTTATTAATCATTGATGTTTTTGTATTACAAATTTCATATTTTAATAAATCTCCAAATTTATTTGAATATGTATTTTTGTCAAATTTCATTCCAATATTGTAAAATAGTTTTCTTTGCCATACTCTGATTGGTAAAAGAAACGGAAATATTTGTGTTAATCTTTTTCTTTTCATACTATTCCTCTCTTCTTTATGATTCTTGCATATATTTTTGAGATTTTGCAATAAAAAAATCATTGTAAATCAATACAAATATATTGTACTAACTTATCAATGATTTTTCTTTAATTTCTTCTTATGAAAAGCTTAAAACTTTCTTAAGCTTGTTCTATTATTGGTAATATAACACTAAAAGTTGTTTCTTTCATATCACTTTCTGCATAAATTCTTCCTCCATGAAGTTCTACTATTTCTTTAGCAATAGCAAGGCCTAGCCCACTACCTCCTGTTTTACTTGTTCTCGAAGAATCTAATCTATAGAATTTTTCAAATATTTTATCTAACTTTTCTTTTGGAATTTGTTTTCCTTTATTTGTAATCTTTACAGTCGCTTGATTTTCTTTATTTAATATACTTATATCTATATCAGTGTTTTCTTTACTATAATTTACTGCATTTTTTATTAAGTTATTAAATACTCTACTTAATTTATCAGGATCTGCATATAAAATTGTTTTTTCATCAGAAGTAAAGTTAATTTTTTTATTCATTTCTTTTAATGTAGGATAAAAATCATCTGCAATTTGTTCTAACATTAAATTCAAGTTTATTTCTTCTTTTTCTAAAACAATTTTTTCTGAATTGAATCTAGCTACATCAAATAATTCGTTAATTAAATATTCTAATCTATATGATTTATCAAGTGCAATGTCAATATACCTATTTCTTTGTTCTTGTGGCATATCTTTTATTTCACTTAACAATGATAAATATCCTATCATAGATGTTAATGGTGTTTTTATGTCATGTGCAAGATATACAATTAACTCATCTTTTTTCTGTTCATTTTCTCTTGCAAGTCTTTCATTTTTTATTGCTTCTGTTTTAAAATGATTTAATTTTTTCTCTACTTCTACCATTTCTGGCGGTAAATTTATATACTCTACATTTTTGTCAAATAATTTATCTGCTGATTCTGAAACTGCAAACACATAAGAAAATATTTTATTTAATAATTTATATAATAAGCTTAAAACTATTATTAATGTAGTTCCAAATATAATAAATATAAAATATGCTCTTTCAAAAACTAATTCATATATATTATCAAGTAAATCATATAAATGTGGAAAAATATTGTATAACCACTGAAAGTCAAATATTGCTCTGCTTTCTGCTAAAATTATCATAATTATTCCCATTATAGTTAAACTAATCATACATTGGACTATAAAACTCCAAAATGTACTTTTTACTATTTTTTTCATATCATTATTTTTCAATCTTATACCCCATTCCATAAACAGTCTTAATATACTTCGGATTTCTTCCACCATCATTCATCTTTTCTCTTAAGTGTCTTATATGTACCATTATAGTATTATTATCTCTTTCAAAATACTTTTCTCCCCAAACTTTAGAAAATAATTCATCACTTTTTACAACATTTCCTCTATTAGCACATAATTTCCATAATATTGCAAATTCTGTTTTTGTAAGTTCAACAAGCTTTTCGTTAAAGAAAAACTCATGTGTAGAATTATTAATTCGTATTCCTCTAAAATCTATCTCATTTGTATTTATAGTATTATCTTGATTGTTATATTTTTTATATCTTCTCAATTGAGCTTTTACTCTTGCTATTAGTTCAAGAGGCTGAAATGGTTTTGTAATATAATCATCAGCTCCAATACTAAGTCCTGTAATTTTATCTATATTTTCTACTTTTGCAGTTACAAAAATAATTGGAAAATTATATTTTTCCCTTATTTTATTACATAATTTAAAACCATCAATATCAGGCATCATAACATCTAATATTGCTAAATCTATTTCTAGTTTATCTATGTTTTTTAATAAATCTTTACTTGAATAATATTTATATACATTATAGTTTTCGTTTTTTAAGTATATTTCAACTAAATCTGCTATTTCTTTTTCATCATCTACAATTAATATGTTTGCCATCACATTTCCTCTTTTCTTTTTCTCATTAAATTATTATAACATACTTTTAATTTCCAATTATTAATTTCTTCTTAAAAAAAAATGATATCTATATAAATATCATTTCTAAATATGCTATTTAATTTCTGTTCCACCCCATTCCACTGCTACAAATCCTTTTCTTCCCGGTGTTTCTAAGCTTTGTTCTTCTACTTTTATTGAATTTTCTAATCCTTTATATTCCATTAACACCCTTATTGTTGTATCTGGCTCTGGTTTTATTGTTAATGGCATATTTGCATCTATTTCTTCTCTTGTTGCAAATCTTATGTAATTTTATTTTCTTTACAACAATAATACCTAAAAATATTAATCTTTCGACATTTCTCTTTGAATCCATAACATCAATGTATTTACAACATACTCAATTTCTTCACTTGAAAGTTTATGTTCCTTTTTTATACCATGAATTCTCTCTAAACAACCTCTGCAACAACAACCTGTAGCATGTTGTGCAATAAAAACTGGATGTACCTGTCTCATTGGAGTTTGTTTTCCATCATTATTTGGATTTTTTGGTGCTATTCTTTTAGTTATCAAATCTCTTGCATCTGATTTAATTTTATCAAATCCTTTTTCTTTTACATAATTCTTCATTTTTTTATTTAAATGAAATGAACCTCTAAATTTACTTTTAGATAAAGAATCTAATAAATCTTCAATATTATTTTTCAATTTTATCATTCCTTTACTATATCATCAAATTTACAATTTATAACCTTTTCTAAATCTTTTAATTCAACTTCAACTTGATATCCTATTTTGCCACCACTAAATATTATTTCATTAAAATTTTTAGCCGAAATATCTATTACAACCTTAAATGATTTCTTTAAACCTATTGGAGAACATCCACCATGAACATATCCTGTTAATGGCAATAAATCTTTTTTAGGAATCATCTCTATACTTTTTTCATTAACACTTTGAGCACATTTCTTCAAATCTAATTCTTTTTCAACTGGTATCATAAATACATAATTTTGTTTAGATTTTGCAATAGTTACAAGTGTTTTAAATACTTTGTTTGCATCTTCATTTAAAACTTTTGCAACTTCAACACCACTTATTGCATTTGTATCTCCATAAAAATATTCATTATATTTTATTTTCTTTTGATCTAATATTCTCATAACATTTGTTTTTTCCATAAAATCACATCCTTTTATTGTTTCTTTATATCACAAAACCAGATAATTATCAACTAATTATCTGGTTTGTATTAAGCATTACTTTTTCTGTTTTTTTCATATTTATCTAATATCAATGTAACCCATCTAATTACTGAAAATTCTGCTATTGCAAACAATGTAACAAGTATTGC